>Ga0210043_1000896_pt1 | contig 29318 bp, 62 predicted proteins | sample CryGeymet201501t_FD_183990 | JGI IMG/M metagenome (GOLD analysis project Ga0210043, IMG submission 183990) | Groundwater microbial communities from Crystal Geyser aquifers in Utah, USA - Crystal Geyser metaG 2015-01t (SPAdes) (version 2) | ecosystem: Environmental > Aquatic > Deep subsurface >... | reverse complement strand
CTAAATAGAATAAATTTTTGATACACCTAGAAAAATGTCAATCGACTTCCGTGCGGAAACGAAGTCTTGTTGACACAAGCAACGGCGACAAAAAAATAGACAAAAAATTTGATTGACAAAAAAAATTATTGGTTTTAAGATATTGAAAATGATGGAGAAAATAGTTAAAGTTTAGGCCATAATTCCAACTATTTTCTTAAAAAGGGGTTCTCTATGAAGAAAAAAGTAAGTGGATGCAAAGCCGTTATTGTAGACAATCCAGAAATAAAAAGGATGTTGGAAGAAGGAACTATTTCTATTGGAAAGGCTTTCTCTTTGCAAGTTGCCTATGACAAAGCAATACAAGCAAATAAGGCAAGAAAATTGTATGCAAAGAAACGAGCAGAAAACAATAGAAAAGCTCAAGAGCTATTAGCAAAGGTAAGAAAGACAGTAAAATGAAAGAACTCATCGAAACCTATCCTTGCACTATGGAGTTCTTTAGATGGGGTAAGAAAAACAATCCTTTATCTTGGATTAGGATTTCTACCAAAAAAAGCTCTATACTTATCAATACAAAACTTAATAGAGATAAAACTCTTGAAAGCAGTGATCTATTGTTCTTAGAAGCTTTAGCATCTGGTAAGGAATGGCCTGATAAGAATGTAAAGCAATATCCTAAACAAACGCTACAAAAATTTTTAGAAATTTCTAAAATAAGTTAGCGAACTATAAGGAGATACATTATGGAAAAAGTAGTTAAATGTAGTTTCTGTGGTGTTCCTGCAAGTGTAGCTATCTTGTCGAATGGCGTAAAGGTTTATCTTTGCAATAAACATTCTAAGGTTTTATTGAAAAGAGTAAAAGCGATCAAAGAAGTAGTTGTATAATTTTAATTGACCAAAAAAAATATTAAAATTATAATATAGGTAAGTCATAGAAACAGGGGGTGGTTGCTATGGAAAATAATGTAGAAAAAAACTATGCTATTTTAGAAGATATATTTTCTAAAACTTATGGCATGATAGGCGGAGATGTAAAAGCGTATTCTAATTTGATTAGGAACCCTTATATCCCTGAGCAATTAAGGGAGTATATCAACCTCGACGGAAATAAAATAGTAATTCCCATAAAGGAATTTAACAAGAAATCTGAAGAAAACTTCAATATTGATGAAAACATTTTTAACTTATTCAAAGATGTTTTCGTGGATTTTTCAAAAGATGTAGTCGAAATTACTCCAGAAATCTTAGTAAAAAGACGATACACAAAAGATAAAAATGAATACAAGCTCGTTAAGTCAATTCTTGACTACTATTCTAAGAAGAAAAGAATAGTTACAAAAATGCGAGAAGCTATTTATACATCTGTAAGAGTAAAAGCAAAAAACAGAATTGGCTATGACTTTTTTCAGAAGTTCCCGAGAAAGTGGAGAAACGAGAAGACTGTTTATCGCTCTATTGAATTTATTAAATTAATTTCCGACTATCTTACTTACTCATATAATATTCTTGATGCTTCAAGAGGAGTGAATTTGTCCGAAGATTATCATTTAGTTATTTCTTGGGATATAGTTGACTTAGCTTTAGCGTCTACAGGAAACTCTTTTACCTCCTGTATGAATTTTTATGCAAATGCAAAGAACACTGTTTTTAATGAAGCCGGGAACAAAAACAGAGCAGTAATCTATCTCACTGATGGAAGGAAGAAAAACGAGTTCGGCTTAGAAGGTTTTTCAATGATTTCAAGAACTCATGCTTTTCTTGGAAATGAAACTGAAACTGGATATAATTACTATTATATGCCAAAGATGTATGGCAGTAATACCATTGAACAATTTATAACTGTGCTTAGATGGTATATTCCAGAAGAAAAGTTTAAGTTCATTAGAGGACCACTAGTGATCGAAGAAAACGAAACCAAGAATAAGTATCGTGCTAAGTTTCCATTGGACTTCTCTTTTCTTCCTAAGTATTTCTTTGAAATATCTTACTTCGATAATTCTTCCGTAGAACAATATGGTTCTAGGCAAATTAAGGAAAAATTCTTCGATAAGTTTCCCAAAGAGAAGGTTGTAGAGAAGAACACATTTAATACTGAATTAAACTCATTGTTTGAAGAAGCTTCTAGAATGAACTTATATTTCAGAAATTCTAATGGTGGTTTCACTAATGTGAGAAACAACGAATATCAAAAACTACCAAGTGAAATAACTGGAATAGAAAGAGCTGGCGTAGAAGAAGTCGATAAAAGAATATCGTTATTATTCAATAACAAAATTTCTTTTTCAGGACAAAATGCTGATTTGATTTCAAAGGCTTTAGATACAGCAACGGGTAGAAACGGATATTATGATCTTGAAAACTCATTAAACTTTAGAGTTTCTAAAGGCAATCATCGCTATGATTTCTTGTTCTATCAAGATAAAGAAGATAATAACCTTCTCAAATTATTAGGAAAAATGGAAAGCAGAAGAAATGGATACAATCAAGTTTTTTCTCCGCTGACATTTGAAGAATACGAAGCCATAATGAAAGAAATCTTTTTTGAACAAAAAGTCGATAAATCAATAAACCTAAAGACAATAAGTTCGTATAAAATAAGATTGGGATACGGGGGTTTGTTGGATATAGTTAGGAGTATTGATAGGTATGAAGCAGGTCAAGATTTTGAGCAAATAATCTTAGACAAGATTATGGAAACAACTTATGTAGACCTTAGTTTAGACAATTTGCCAGAAGAAGATTTATCTAGAATAGAGTTTATTAAGCTCAAAGAAGTTGGCTTCAAAGATAATAAATATGTAATTCCTGTTTTATATGACAAAAATATGAATTACATAAGCAAGGTCTATAAAGATGTTGAAGATGTTTCTGCTACATTTTCTGAAATCGTTGAAGATAATAAGAAGCTACTCAATATGTCCAATGTAAAAGAAAAGGTTGAAGAGTTTAATAACTTAATAAAAGAAAACATAGAAAAGAAAAGAATTCAATACGAAGCAAGATTAGACTTTGAAAGAAAAGAAAGAGAATATAGGGATCTAGCTTATAACTTTAGGGATAAAGTGCAATCAGAAGCAATGGTCGATCTGTGCAATGTCTTTAGTCAAGCGGTTTAATTTCTTGGTTGACAAGAAAAATTTTATGTTTTATAATTAGTGTATAATAAAGGAAAGGGTTACTTTAATGGCTTACATTACAATTTTTTTCGATGGATGGGAGTTTAACGCAAGTAAAACATTGAGGGAAGCAAAGCTTTCTATTTGCGACAAGTATGAAGGAATTAGCTTCAATGACTTAAAAGAAGCCTATGATGAAGAAGAAGTTGTTGTAGTTAATGGAGAAAATGGCGAAGTAGTCTCAATCAGCGAGGTATTTCCTGATACGACTGACTGTGTTGATGAAAATGGAGATATTGTAGGAAGTCTGTTGAGTTAACAAAAGGGGAGATTATGAATATCATTAAGCTAAAAGCAAAGCTGAAGAAGCTTCAAAAAGAAAGTTCTAATTGCTCCAACGAATATGAAGAGAAGATTATGTATCAAACTTATCTATCTTATAAGAAGAGAATGAATAAGGTTTTGAAAATTTCATCTTATCGCTAAAATTACATTTTAACGCTTTCTAGTGAAGCGAAAGACTTTCGCCGTTGCTTGTATATATAATCTTTGGCAGAAGTAAACTAGGTAAAGGCTGGTCGGGCAGCAAGAATAGAATTTTCAAACTCTATACCCGATTATACTTTTTCTTGCCACCTTCACTCAACTAATTTTTCTGTTTCGTGAAGGTGGCTTTCTTAAAAAATATGCTTGAACTGAAGGGTATGACTATGAGTGAAAATAAACTAGAAAAACTCTTAACGCTTGAGCAAAACAATATTGAAGAATTTAGAGATATGGGTCCAGAATTTAATTTTATTCTTTTAGATGGCGTATCAAAACAAATACTTTGTGCAAGTAAGACGCTAGAAGAAGCAAAAGAGGATCTTAAGACAGCAACTCAGTTTTATGATGAATGTAGCTTTCCAGTTATTCTTGATGCAAAAAAAGATTGCTTTTTTAAGTTAGAATACAGAATGGTTGAAACTAATATATTGTAATAAGCATAGAAAATAGGAGGGGTGTTAAAATGGTGCATACTTACCTAAATGGAAGGAAAGAAAAGTTTGTTGGATTAGGCAAAGATATGGACGAAGATCAAGAAGTCTATATGCAAATTGCTGATGAAGAAATTGAATTTATTTCTTCTGTTATCACTGAAAAACTTCTTTATGAGTTTATGACTGAAGTCTTTGGAGATATAGTGATGATGGCGGTTAACACCAACTATGGTCCTAGTGGCAAAAGTGATTTCTCTAGGTTCTACGAAGAATACTTCTGCAATTACGAAGAACTTCAAGAAATTATATTCGACTTTTCTTCGGAAGAAATTAGGGTAAGAGTAAAAGAGTTTGTATTTAATACACCAAAGTCTTTTATGGTTGATTGCCTTAATATTTCTCTTAAAGAAAATTCCCCCGCTGTAGAAATTGCAGTTAATAGGTTCCAAGGTATTTTAAGAAAAAGAATGCCCGCATTTGTGGATATGTTGGAATTTTTTGGTTGACAAGAAAAAATTGTTAATTTATAATTATTGTATAAGAAAAAGCGGGGTGGTAAAATGTTTTGTAGGTAATTAGAAAACTTTAGACAGGTAAGGAACCTGAGTGGGTTCTATGGTTGGTAGCGTGGTTGGGGGCTATTAACAAAGATTTTAGCAAGTCCGGTAATGGTTATCCGGTGAGATTATCGCACGAAGTTATGGGAGGTTCAGAGCGTCCCGTCTTTCAGGATTAATTCCTGCATTCCAATATTATGTTGGGAGACTAACTATCTTGACAATCAATAAGCAAGTTCAAACCCTTGCACTTGTTTTATTATGTAGATTTTCACTAAATCAAAGATTTCCTGAGCATCTTAAAACCTCAGGTAATTTTCCAAGGTAGTATTTGAACCTTGGTCCATGGCGGGGTAAAAGCTGGCGTTCTTTTAGGTTAGTCGTCAACCTAGACGTTTTCTGGGTATATATAATACCCGCAAGGTTTTCGTTATAAACTTTGCAAAACTCCAAGTAGTTGCAAATGCTTGGAGTATCTTGTCCCTTTAGTATAATTGGTTAGTACGAAAGATTTTCAATCTTTTAATGGCTGGGTTCAAATCCCCCAAGGGATGTAATTTTCCACAGTAATACTTAGCTATTGTTAAAACTTAGTTTTAAGGGGGGTGTTAAAATGGAAACTATAGATGGTTGCTATAAGGATTATGCTGTAAACACTGATGAACAAAGTAGTATAGAAATTCACTCTGTTTATGGGTCAGCTTGCCTGACTATTCCAAATGAGAATGGCATTAGTCAAGCTTTGATAAAAATTGGATCTAGCACAAATCCAAATGTTAGAATGAAGGCAGTCATGCGAGGAAAAGAGGTTGAGGGAATTTATTATGATTTAGGCTTAATCGACATAGAAAATTTTAGACGTTATTTGACTTCTTACAATGTAGATAAAAGAACTAAAGAGTTGATTTTGGGAGTTATTTTATTGCCAACCGCTAATAATATGGAATATGGTAAAACATATCCTTCAAATGAAACTAGAATTTTAGAAAGAATTATAAGAAATAAATTTTTGAAAGTTTTAGAAAAAAAGTTTAAGAAACGATCTATTAAAATTAGTGGAGAGTTTATAATAATTGACTGTAATTCTTATAAAGAATTTTTAAGTATTGTCAATATTATGTCTTCTATAGACAAGGAAGAAAAGAAATCTATAGAAAAGTCTGTTTATGATCGCTATTATAGTCATATAAGAGATTACAGTAACGAAATAAAAGAGAAAATGGAAACAAATAAAATGCTTTTAGAGTTAAGTGAAAAAAGTGCTTTAAACTCAAGAAACACAAGAAATCTTATCACAACTGTCGCTTCTTTCGTGAAGAATTTGTTAGGCAATAAAGTTAAAGTATTGGGGTAGTATTGGTTTCGATCTATGAAGCGTTGAAGCGACGAAAGGCCTATATGAGCGAAAGCTGAGTTTCATAGAAACGTGGGTTCGACACCCACCTACTCCATATCGTTTTAGCACCCCTTTTCAAAAGTAGGGGAATGACATCTTGCTTGTAAAAGAGCGTCGTTCCCCTACTTTATAGAAAATTTTGTTGACAAGAAAAATTTTATGTTTTATAATTAGTTTAGTAAAACAGAGAGAAAGAGTTGCAAGCTGGCTACTTGTAAAAAAATAAGCCCAGATTTCTTCTTTTTCGCTTGGTGTCGTATCTTCTATTACAGAAGATTGAATAAAATTCAATCTTTAAGATTTTATAGCTGACACCATGTTAGTTGAAAAGAGTAATCTAAAAACTCTTTCTCTCTGTTATTTCTTATATATCTTAAGACGCTTACAGCAATTACGAAAATTCAAATGGTCATTTTTGAAAAAAAGCGTCTTGTTATTCTTTTTGTTTGGAGGAGGTGATGAAATTATTTTCGTAGTTTTGTATCTTCAACAATTAAGAGAGTGGGAAAAAGAGAGAAGCCCTTAGTGTAGTGTGGTTAAAGGGCGATTAAAGTGCAATGCTTTAATTCTACAAAAAAAGCAAAAGTAAGACGCTTACAGCAATTACAACTATAAAAAAATGGTGATTTTTTAATGTGCGTCTTGAATTTATAAACGGGAGAGAACATGGAAGTTTTTATTGAACAGCTAAAGAATGAGTTAGATAGTAAGACCACTACGGAAAACGGTGCCGCATCGCTTTCCTCTACAGGATCAAAGCTAGTTGATTTCTTTTCTAAGCTGGCTTCTTTAAGGAACGAAAATGGGAATTTCTATGACTACTTTAGCAATTCTTTGGAAGAAGATGAGCTAATGACTATTAGAGCTTTGTTCTACTCTAGAGATATTAGAGGAGGACAAGGGGAAAGGTCGAACTTTCGCTATGCCTTAACAAAGGCTATAGACAAAAGTAGTATTCTAAGAGCAAATATTTCTCTTATTCCTTTCTATGGTAGGTGGGACGATATGTTCTCGCTCATAGGGACAGAAGTTGAAGACGAAATGTTCTCTCTAGTTGCCTCGACTTATTGGGATGATGTTAGTAAAGCAAAAGCTGGAGAAACATCAATATCCCTTCTCGGGAAGTGGATGCCTTCTGTCAATACTAGTTCTAAAAATACTAGAAATCTAGCTCGTTATGTCCTTAGAAGAATAGGGGAAAATAACGAGAGAGATTATAGGAAAAATTTATCACTTCTTAGAAGTGTTATAGATGTAGTAGAGAGAAAGATAAGTCGGGGCAATTTTAACGATATTAATTTTGAGCATTTGCCGTCTTTGGCACTGAAAAAGTATTCATCTACTTTTTCAAATAAGTCAGAAGAGTTCCCTAATTTTCTTCGTGAAGTAGAAAAAGGTAATAAGAAGTTAAACTCTGGAACTCTTTATCCGTATGAAATAACAAACAAGATACATGATTTTATGTTGAAACCCCAAGAAAGAGAATATCTTGAACTCGCTTGGAAGAGCCTTCCTAACTATGTAAGTAAGGAAGAAAATTCATTAGTAGTAGTCGATGTTTCTGGTAGTATGTCTGCTACTTTTGATATTCCTCAACCTATTGATGTGGCGGTATCTCTTGGAATTTATTTTGCGGAAAGAAATATAGGAGCTTTCAAAGATTATTTTATGACATTCTCACACTCCCCTAAAGTTCTTAAGCTTAAAGGAGATACTTTGTTCGAGCGTGTAAAAAACTTAAGAACATCAGAATGGGGAATGAATACAAATCTTCAATCTATATTTTCTTCTATGCTTAAGTTTGCAAAAGAGAACAATGTTCCTGAGAGCGAACTTCCAAAGAAAGTTTACATAATTTCTGATATGCAGTTTGACGTAGCTATGCCAGATAACTCTTTAACTAACTTTGAGGCAATAAAAGAGAAGTATGTTCAAAGCGGATATGAGTTGCCAAAAGTTGTTTTTTGGAATGTTAAGGGCCGCTCGGATAATCCGGTAGCTGTGGATGAAACTGGGACTTTTCTTGTTTCTGGTTTTTCTCCTTCTATATTAAAGTTTTTAACGACAACGAGTTCGTTAAACCCAAAAGAATTTGTATTAGAGATTTTGCAATCGGAAAGGTATAGTAGGATAAATTAAATGTTTTTTTGGAAACCAGAAGATAAAAGCGATATAGAAAGAATATCAAAAGAATTTCATGTCTCAGAAAAAGAAGTTAAGAAACTTTCTAAAGAAGAAAGATCTAAAGCTCTTGATTTATGCGATGCTACAGTTTTATGTAGAATAGTAGGAACAGAAGGAGAACTTGATTGATATATGTTCTTTTATATTTTTTTGTAGGAGCTTTGTTCTCTTTTTTTATGGTTTTTTTATACGATAACCTTCTTCCACAATCGGAAAAAGATGATTTGAAGATGGCTGAAAAAGATATAACAAAAGCAATAATAGGAACAACAATAGCGTGGCCTTATTATTTATATATCTTTTTACTAACCTCTTTATCGAAAGAAAAAAGCCAGTGAAACAACTAACTGGCTTTTTTTGTTTACAAGAAAAATTTATTATCTTATAATAGAGTGGAAAGTGGGGATAAAACTATGGCAAGACAAAACGTCTTCATCTTAGAGGATGACTATAATAGGCTTGACTTTTTCAAAGACAAGCTAAAAGACACATACTATAAAATTTTCCACGCAGATAATGTAGAAGAAGCAAAACTTCTTTTCCTTTCAAATAACTTCTATGACGCTATTTTCTTAGATCATGATTTAGGAAATCAAACCTTTGTCGATTCTAGCGAAAAAAATACTGGCTATCAATTTGCTAAATTTATAAAATCTCTTTATGCCTCAAAAGAGTTTTCTTACAATAAGATAATTATTCACTCTATGAACCCAACTGGTTCACAAAATATAAAGAGAGAACTAGATGGATTAAAAAATGTTATGCAAATTCCATATAGTGAATTGAAAAAAATTCTTAAGGGGTAAAAAATGACTACAATGTATGAATGGCATATTAACAAATCTTACGATTGTCGAAAGAAAGCTCAAATCTTAGATGAAGCTTCTAAGAATTCAAAAGATGATATGAAGATCGTCTACGAAGTAAAAAGAGATGAATTAATAGCAAGAGCCGAAGCTCACGAAGAAACCGCTAAAAATTTAACTCCAGAAGAAGCCACTATTATTTTGGAGGATCATCTATAATGCTTCATTTACAAGCCTTCATTTTAAGTAATCCAGAAAACTTTAGAGAACTTCTAAAGTTACCTCCCTACTGTATTGATACGAAAGAAGATGAACATACCGTTCTTTTTAAGTATAATCAAATTGAAAGCGATTTCAATCTTGAGCTAGTAAGAGAGTGCCGAGGGATTATCCTTTATAAAAAGAATTGGATGATTGCCTGTCATCCTTTCCATAAGTTTGGGAATTATGGCGAAGGCTATGCTCCAGATATAGATTGGAACTCAGCTAAGGTCATGGAAAAACTTGATGGTTCTCTCATTAAAGCTTGGTTCAATAAAGTAAATAGTAAATGGCAATGGTCTACTAATGGAACTCTTAAAGGAAAAGTATCTGTTAATAAAGATGGAAAAAGGATCTATATAGATCTTGATGACTTGTCTAAATATTTAAATCAGGGATATAGTAAAGGCTATCCAAAAAAGGAGATGTGACATTATGGAAAACGAAAAAATCATCGAATTCGGTAAGATAAAGCTTAAACAGCTGACCGATAAAATGGACAAGTCTTTTACTGCGTTATTTGAGCTTTGTACTCCTATGAACCGAGTGGTTGTTCCTCATAAAGACTTTCAGCTCTACTTTCTTTCTATGAAACATAATGATAGCGGATTAGAAATTCTAGACGATCCTTTTGAAGGAATGTTTCCTCTACCAAAATATTATCCTATGTCTAATTTAGAACAAATAGTGAAAGCTGCAGAAGAACTTCCTTTCAATGATGAAGGGTATGTAGTTGTAGATGAACACTTAAATAGAGTGAAAATAAAAAGTCCAGCTTATGTAAAAGTTCATCATATGTCTAATAATGGAGTAATTTCTGAAACTAGAGTTTTAGATTTAATACGAACTAATGAACACACAGAGTTTCTTAATTACTATCCTGAATATCAAGATTTCTTTGACGGAATAGAAAGAAGATTGGAAGTTCTTAAGGAAAAGCTAGGAAACGATCAGGCTACTTTTATTACTTGGGATAAAGAAAACTTATCTCTATCTCGTAAAGAAAAGGCTAAATATATTCTTGACAATATGACTATGCCAGCAATTCATTTTCAATATTTAGATGAAAAGATTTCTACTTGGCAAGAGTATGTTAAAAATATTCCTAGCGATAAACTAATATCTTTAATTTAAGGGGATTATATGACTGATTTTATAAACTATTACGAGTGTCCTCAATGCGGAGAGAAATGGGAAGATGTTTGGGATTCCATGTGCGACGACAGATGTCCTCATTGCAACATTTCTGTTTCTCCTTATGAGAGTATAGAAGTAGATGATAAAATTGTTGACTAAAAAATAAAAGAATTGTATAATTAAGAAATAATAAAACGAAGGAAATTCTTATATGAAAGTCATTCTTAATAAAGCCATTGGTGGTTGGGGTTACAGTGTTCCAGATGAAATCTATTATGAATACGCAAAAAAAATGTGGCATTACTATTTATAAAGTAGACCACTTATATGATGAAGTTTTTGCAACAGTTCCACCGAAAGAATACTCTCAGCTTCTTAAACAGTCTGATTTGATGGAACTAGAAAATCGAGAAGCACTCTATGAACTTCTGTTTATTATAACAGAAGAGGACAGATTTGACCCTGACCTTATTTCTATTGTTGAAAACTTTGACCCAGAAAAAACTTCGCTACGAGTATTTGAAATTCCAGATGATATAAAATACTATATTAGTAGATATGATGGATTAGAGACCCTTCACGAAGAACACAGGAGGTGGTGAGATGATTATATTAGGAATGGTTTTATTTTTTACTGGGATAGTTTTAACGTTATATTATGTCCGAAATAAAGAAAGAACTTCAAACATTCTCCTTTTGTTGGGATTGATATTGATAACATCAGATCTTTTTATTCCTGCTCAAATAGTAGAAGAAGAAATTATACAAACCACAGATTACGCAATGTATAATTTGCCTATTGAAACCTCTAGAGCTGGACTAGTTCTTAAGAGAGTTTCTAGGTCTGTTTTTCCTCTTGCTATCACGGGCAACAAAATAGAGTATATTTTCTTAGATTGGGTTAGTGAATAAAATAAAAGGCAGGTGGTGAGATGATAATATTAGGATTAGCATTTATTTTTATATCAGTTGTTTTTGTGTCCTATATGTATGCAAGTCCAAAAAAGAAATTGTTTGCTGTCTTAGCAATAAATTTTGTTTTATTTGGCACTGCGGGAGTATTAATTGACATTAGTAGCCCTGTCATCGTAAAAGAAACTTTAGTTCAAACTAATGACTACGCCCAATATGGTCTACCTATTCAAAGTAACCGAGTTGGCATTATTTTAAAGAAAGAATACACAAATGTCATTCCGTTTACTTTAACTGAAAGAGTTGATGAATACTTATTCTTGGATTGGGTAGAAGAATGACAATAACACTAGATGAAAAACAAGCTGCAATTCTCTTGAAAACAGTAGAAGCATATACCAGGTTAAATTCAGGGCAACTCCACATTGCTTTAGAGACATTAGAAGATAAGAACCTTGACTGGGATGAAATCATGGCGGTGGAAGACCATTTTAAGAGTATCGTGTTTCCTGAACTACATGGTGCTTATTATGGGATAAGCCAGTGCCATGAAAATGTGCAAATAGCCTTTGATATGAAGCAAGTAATTCGCCATCAGTTATGGAAAGAGCATGGAAGTAAGCCTGATTATGTTGTAGACGCCTCTGTGACGCCAGTAAATACATATCCGTTGGTTAGAGTAGAGTAGAAGGAGACACAAATGAATAATAGCCCGCTGGAAGAACGCAAACTATACACCCCAATCCCGACCAAGTGGAAAAATAAATGGGCGAGGTGGAGGGCTGTGAATGCAAATAGTGTGTTAGTAGAGTATGAGTTAAAGCCTTTTGTTGAGGAAACATTTTGGAAATGTAGTGGGGGTAATAACCAGGTCATCTCTTCCGGCCACGACACAACGAACTGGGAAGAAAGCCTGGAAGAACGCCCCCGAAAAACCCGACCCATGACAGCCAGGGAATTTGCAAGGTTTGTCGGTGAGAACCTTGGTAAATACCTTTACTGCCCATCGAGTTCTCTTGAAGAAGATTTTTGGACCTACGCCCCTGTGATAATAAACAAGCCAAACACGAAAGAGTGGTTATACGCCCACAACGAACCGGGCGAACTGATCTGGATGGAGTTACCGAGGGTGGAAGATGAATAAGTGTATATGGACAAAGGTCGATGACTTAAGTCTTTACGAAGTTGAATGTGGTGAGCTTTTTATTTTGTAGATGACGGGCCAAAAGAAAACGGTTTTAAGTTTTGCCCATATTGCGGAAAACCGTTGGAAGTTAAGGAATTACCCGAGAAGGAGGAAGAATGACCATAGCAAAAGTTATCCTGATGGTTGCCCTATTCTTGATCGGTGTGTACATCGAAATAAAGTTAAGCGAGGATGATGATGACCATACTTGAAAAACTCGGCATCGATGCCGAGTTGACATGGCGTGAGTTGCCGGAGGTAACAAAATGAGTGAATTACTTTATACAATATTAAAAGCTCCGCTAGAAGAATTTTGGGAAGCGTTATCTGATCTAAGAGAAATAAAGCCTATCTATATTATTCTTACTTCACCAGTTCTTCTTGTGTTTATCACTCTTGTTATATTTTCTACAATAGTAATGTTTTTTACTACAGTATTTGGTTATTTTCTATCTTTTATTTATACAAATAAAAATGCTAAGAGGAAAGAATATGCCGACTAAAACAACCCCATTTATTGTTGAAGAAAAAGGAAATGTTACCTTCTCTCATAATTATGGATATATGTTGCAAAGATGCGATACTGTAGCAGTTTTTTACATTGATACTAATAACAGAAATGGAAACATTAGTTATACTAGTAATAATCCTCAAGAACATGATATTCCTGAAATTGGTTTAGTAGCAGATGAAAATGATGAAAGTTTCACTGTTATTTCTTTTCCTGAGTTTCCTGGGTGGGGCGTGCATTCTGCTGTTATGCACAAAAATGTTTTATCTGTAGCTTTAGCTGATTGGAGAAATTATGGAGATTAAATTTAAGTTAACTTATAAAAACAATTTAATAATTGAATTAGATGAATTTGATAAAAACTATGTAACAAAGCAAGGATTCCCAGAAGCTATTTTTAATTATTTTAATTCTGAAAAAGTTTATTTATCAGATCCAGTTAATGGTTTTACTATTGATCCAGAAGGCAATGGTTGTTTTTGGGTTACTTTAGAAAACGATAGTCTGAAATGGGAAGAGAAGATTAGAGTAGTCCCAGTTATAAAAACTGAAAGTGGCTATCTTAAAGTTCAGTGGTATAAGGAGCAATAGAAATGAAATATGACCCAGATTATGCAAAAAATCAATTAGAAAATTTTATTAAGAAGTTAGAGAAAAACGAAGTGATACAATTAAGCACTTGTCGCAACTGGGAAATGGGTTCTTATTGTTCCTCAGAACAGCAAAAGCTTGCAATCCATACATCGCCTATTTGTAATAAATTATCCTATTTAGGATATAGAGTAAATGTTTCAGTAAACCATGGTGTAACTGATTATGTAGTGTATCCTAAAGAAGAAGCTCTTTGGGCTTAGTTTTTTTGTTGACTAAAAAAAACAAAAGAAGTAGAATATTAAGATGGAAATAAAATAAAAAGTTATAGCTATTTCCTTGTTAGTTATTAACAAGGAATACTCACAAAGAATAAACAAAGAAATAATTGTAACTATTGATAAAAATGGAGCACTTCCAATTACTTGGAAAAATGCCTATCTTCCTTCTTATATTGAAAACTACATTGGGTTAAAGAAACTTAGTAAAAGACTAGACTCTTGTATAACATTTGAACAGTTTAGAGAAAAAATAGAAGATAATGACGTTGTAGTATTAAAGACTTACAATGAAGAAGCTTTTCTTTATCTATATTATAAAGTAATGGACTATGTGGATTTATTAGAACATCAAACTTATAAAATAGCGGAAAAAAGAATTTTAGATTTTCTTAACGAAACGAGGTTTTTATGAAGCATCTTACAGTTCTCTTATTAAAAGGATTACCAGCAAGCGGAAAATCTACTTATGCTAAAAGTCTTGCTTCTACATGCAATTATATTCGTGTTAATAAAGACGATTTAAGGGCTATGATGTTTGGTGGTAATTGGACTAAAGAAAGAGAAAAAGATGTTCTTTTTGTTCGTGATACTATTATAAAAGAACACCTTTCAAAAGGGAGAAATGTTGTTATAGATGATACAAACTTTCACCCAAAACACGAAGAAACTATTTCTAAAATAGTTGAATCCTTTAACAGATCAAATAGCGAATACTTTGCATAATTAAAAATTGACGATAAATTTTTAGATGTCTCATTAGATGAGTGTATTGAAAGAGATTCCAGAAGAGAAAATCCGGTTGGTAAAAAAGTCATTCTTGATATGTATTATAAATATGTTCACAAAGAAAATTTTTATCCAAAAAATCCTGATTTACCAAATTGTATCATTTGCGACATTGATGGAACAATTGCTGATATGAAAGGAATAAGAGGCCCGTTTGAATGGGATAAAGTTGATCTAGATAGACCTAAAATGGAAATCATTGACTTAGTAAATAGTTTAACTAACTCTGCTGCTAATTATAATGAAGATCTTAAACTATTCTTCTTTTCTGGTAGAGATGAAGTTTGCAGAGAAAAGACTGAGAAATGGCTGTTGAAATATATCAGTAAATACGATTGGCTGTTTATGCGTCCTCAAGGAAATAACGAATCTGATGTTCTTATAAAGAGAGAATTATTCTTTCAAAAAATACGAAATAAATATAATGTCAACTTTGTTATTGATGATCGTAGAAAAGTTGTTGATATGTGGAGAAGTTTAGGATTAACTTGTTTAGAGGTAGCAGACCATCGTTTCTAAGGAGAGTGTATGACTTTTAGAGTTTATATGGAAGCAGTAGACAACGGAAGAATTGCTTTAAAAGAAGGTTGGCTAGAAGATGGAAATAATAGCCCTACAACTTATTCTTATAGAACTCCCGATAAAAAAGATGCAATGAAGTTCGGTTATTATTATGTAGCAGAAGCTTTTGCAAAAGAGGCAAATAGTTTAGGGTATCCTTGCGAGGTTAAACCTTCTAAAAAGAAAGCTTTTAGAAAACTATTAAAAAATAGTTTTGTTGATAGAGCAGAGTTTTCACAAAGAAAAAGAACAAAAGAAAAGTTTCCAGAATATGTAAGAGAATATTTTCAAAAATTAGTTGAAGAATATGATGGTGGAATAAAAGAATTTAAAAAGTATATTCTAGCTAAAATTGAAAAATCTATTCTTAATAAGCAAGTTTATCCAATATATATTGAAGAAATTATAGATGAAATAAAAAACTCGCCCTTGTAAGGATGCTGTATGATAACTAAATTAATTGATAAAGCAAAAGAACTTGAGGGTAAAATAGTCACTGATGGTTTTAGGGTGTATATGTTCCTCGGTGTAACAGAAGAACCAGAGGATAATTATTGGGTGGTGTATGAAATGAATAGGCCCGCTAATCCAATTGGGTTACATTCTTGTGTTGGTGGTTATACAGCACTTCCAGATGACTATATAGATCTTTGGAATTTGAATGGAGTAGTATTCGAGGAAGCTAAAGAGCTGGCAATAGAAAGAGGAGTTGTTTTTGTCTAAAAGAATAGGAATTGTTGGCAGTAGAGATTTTACTGACTATGAAAAAATGAAAGAAGAATTTCTTAAGTTATATAATCCAGAAGAGATTGAATGTATCTTTTCCGGCGGAGCAAGAGGGGCAGATTCTCTAGCAAAGAAATTAGCAAATGAGTTGAATATAGAAATCGTTGAAATTCTTCCTGACTGGGATAAGTTTGGCAAATCAGCTGGATATATTCGCAATCAAGTAATTGTGGCTTCTTCTGATGAACTTCTTGCTTTTTGGGACGGAAGAAGCAGAGGAACAAATCATTCGTTGGATTTAGCTGGAAAGAAAGCTATGCCAATTCATATAGTGAGGTTTTAAATGGATAAACAAGTAGTTATGGTTATTAGAGAAAGTTCTTATGATGAAGTAATGGAAGAACTTAAAGATGTTATTGAAGAAAATAAAGAAACTCTTATTATCAAAACAATGCCTGATGATGAATTTGATAATATGATAGATCTAAACTATGAAAAAGAATTAGTAGACTAGAAAAATTTTTTTTATTATAATAATAGGAGAGGAAAAAGATGGGATATAATACAGATTTTTTAGGTAGTTTTGAAGTAATTCCACCTATGGATGGTCCACTAATTGACTATATTTATAAACTCAGCACAACAAGAAGATTAGCCAGAAACTTTGAAGGCTATGGAACTGAAGGTGAATATTATGTTGGAGATGATGAAAATAATATACTCAACATAAACAAAAGTCCATCAACACAACCTGGCCTTTGGTGCCAATGGGTTCCTACCGAAGATGGTAAAGAAATTTGCTGGGATGAAGGTGAGAAGTTTTATGATTTCATAGAATGGATACAATACATAGCTGAAAACTTTATTTTTCCTACAGGAAGAGTATTGGATGGTAGTGTTATTTGGCAGGGCGAGGATATTATAGATAGAGGAAAAATTATTTTTAATAAAAATTCTCTTGTAATGATTATAAAACAAGATGGAAGAGAAGAGGATATTTTAGTAAAACTAAATCCTGTTAAAAATGAAAAACTTATAAATTCAATAATTTATTCTTCTGAGGATGAAGAAATGTCAGAAGAAGAATATCAATACGCTGAAACAGAAGATGAACAATTTGATAGTTTGTTGGAAAGAAAATTTTATTTAGAAGATATTTTAAGGGAAGTTTATATTGCCTTGAATAAACAACAAGACGATATAGTAATCGAAGAAAGCTTAATGAAGAAAATAGAAAAAGCATTAGAGTAATTTGCAAAAAAGAATACAAGATTTATTTATAGGCCAAAAGTGTGTTGTTGTCGGCTATGAAAAAAATAGCAACAATATATATAGAGGAAAACTTCTTTCTTTGGGTATTACCAAAGGAACTATAATTACTCTAGAAAAAGTAGCACCATTAGGAGATCCTCTTGAAATATCTTTAAGGGGTTTCAAGCTTTCAATAAGAAAAAATGAAGCAAATATTATTTTAATAGAACCATTAAACGAAATAAATAAATGCGAAAATTGTAGCTTTAAAAACAATAAAGGAGATTAGTTATGGATAAAAACAAAAAGCTTAAAGTGTTCTTGTATACATATTATTCGGTATTAACTCTTTTATTCTTTCTTTTATTCTTATCTACAAGAGGAAGCGAGTTAACTGTTCTCAATTTATTTGCATTTATTCTTGGTTTAGTTTCTTTTGCTATTTCTGGATATTTATTTATTAAAACAATAAAGGATTAAGAAAAATGAGAAACCTAGCGTCAATTCAAAGAATTAAAAAAATAGAACCAATAGAGAACGCAGATGCAATAGAAAAAATTTCTATTCTTGGTTGGAATGTTGTTTCAAGAAAAGGAGAGTTTCAAGAAAACGACTTCTGTGTCTATTTTGAAATAGACTCCATGTTACCCGATGATCCTCGTTATGAGTTTCTAAAGAAAACTTCTTGGAATCCAAGATATAATAAAATTCGTTTAAAAACAATTCGTCTAAGAGGAGTTATTAGCCAAGGGCTTGCTCTTCCTTTAAGTAAGTTTCCAGAACTAGAAACTATTAACTTAGAAGAAGGAACTGATGTAACTGATCTATTAAACGTTGAAAAATATGAGCCAATAATCCCAGCATCTTTATCTGGTGATGTAAATAAATTTACTTGGCCTATAACTAAGACGGACGAAATTCGTGTGCAAAATTCTCCAGAAAAGTTTATTAGTGAATTAAGTGGAAAACCTTATTATATAACTATAAAACTTGATGGAACTAGTGCAAGTTTTATTCTGACAAAAGTAGATGATGAATTACAATTCCATGTATGTTCAAGAAATTACTCTATTAAGTATTATGAAGATAATACTTTATGGCAAATAGCCAAAAAAGAAAACATAGAACAAATTCTGAAAGACCATTACTTTGAAACAGGAGAACTTCTTTCTATTCAAGGTGAGGTGTGTGGTCCTGGTATTCAGAAAAACCTTTTAAATTTACCAGAGCATCGACTTTTTGTTTTTAATATTGTAAATACCGAAACAAATAAAAAATTGAGTTTTGATAGAATGTTGGAATTTTCTTCTAAACTTATGCTAGTTCCAGTTTTAGAATATAAAGATAGTTTTAACTATTCTACTCTTGAAGAATTACTTAGTTTATCTGAAGGTAAATATAAAGAACATATTTCAACTGCTATAGCAAAGCAAGAAAGAGAAGGAATAGTTGTTCGCTCACAAGATCAAGAAATTTCTTTTAAAGTTATTAACAATAAGTTTCTTCTTAATGGTGGCGATTAAATTTTCCCTTGGTAGCAGAGTTGGTTCATGCACTGGTCTGCAAAATCAGTCACAGGGGTTCAAATCCCCTCCAAGGGTCTTGAAATTTTATTGACTAAAAAAAATTTTGCTGTTATAATTATTATATAAATCAGGGGGGGTGAAAATGAAATATCAATTTGTTGGTTTAGACAGATCAGAAGATTTTTCAACTGCTTACATTGTAGAGTTTAATGTAGATAACGATGAAGATGCTATGGTTGGAATAGTAAGTTATCTTGTTGGACAGGATATTCCTTTTGATGTTACGGAAGCAAGTTATCAATTCTTTGAAGAAATTATGAAAAATTATGGTATCGAAGGTGAAAAAAATCATGATTTGTTTATTGGATTTTTAGAGAAGAAGAATTTAGAATTGGTAAGATTTTTTAATGTTACTAATAACTCTCATGTTTGGTATTCGCAATCTGATTTTGAAGTTGTGTTTGATATATTTGATTGAAACATATATAATATTTTGCGGGTATGGTGTAAAGGATAGCACAAGAGTCTTCTAAAAAATTTGGGCCTTATTGAAGAAATTCAATAAGTGTAAGGTGTTAAATTCGGGGAAACCTTAATTGGATTTCTGAATATCTTCTATTCGAAGGTGTCCATTATCGAGTTCCCAGTGGCAATTTGGACATAAACCTATAAGATTACTTAGATCATTGATCTCTGCGATCTTAGTGTCTGGAGAATGTTCATTTATTGGTTTTATGTGGCATACCTCAACGTGCTTATCGTAACCGCAATTAGCACAAACGTGTTTATTGCTCTTTAAGAACTTTGGGCGAGCTAGGCTTCTTATTCTACTATTTTTTTGGTAGTTTCTTGTTGAAGTTAGTTCTTTGTATGTTACTGAGTTCCAGTCAATTTTATTTATATTGTGTTCTTCGCAATATTTATTTCTTGTTGGGACTTCAAGACCGCAAATTTGACAATAGAATTTTTTCTTAGTTCTTTTTGGGAACTTTGAATTGTTGAATTTTGCAGCACAGCTTCTGGAACAAAATTTTGGATTTAATGTGGTTTTATTACAAAATTCGCATTTATTCATTGTTTATCCTTTTGGCAATCCCGAGCTAAGTTTCGAAATTGCATTGTTGGTATATAATTAACTTTACTATTTCGAAAAAAGTGTAGAGACTTAACAGCACCCACCTAAGTTACTACGAATATGGTGAAGAGAAAGTCCAGACCACAAACAATGAAAATTGGTAGCGAAAGCTATAGTTGGTAAGAAACTCTCAGTTCAGGTTCGAATCCTGATACCCGCGTTTTAAAATGACCTGTGCAGCCTCTTAACAATGCTCAATAGACAGGTCGTGTCGTTCACAGTAGGTAGTGGAAGGTAGTCAGTTTCTGGCAAACGTCTTTAAATCCACTCTCGCAGATTGGAGTAGCCTCCAATCAAGATAAGTGAGCCTTGAGAGCTTTGTATACTAGTAACTACAAAGTGTTTAAGCTATCTACTGTGTTTTTTCGCCTCCGTAGCTCAGCTGGCCAGAGCAACTGACTTGTAATCAGTAGGTCATCGGTTCGAATCCGATCGGGGGCTTTAAATTCCTTGTAAGGAGGAGATGTTATGGAAACTCACAGATTTATGGAATGCTATGTAACTTCCAACACAGAAGGCGATTTAGTTCCTCTTTGGGAATGTGAACTACAATACGATAAAAACTATTTAGAAAGCATTTATCATTCTACTTTAGGAAGAATGAATGGGGTGCTTAGCGGAATCTATGACCTAAAGAAGAAGAAGTGTTTTCTAAAGAATGTCATCCTGTTGATCTTGAAACCTGAATACAACGTAGGGCAAAAAGTAGCCTATGAAAGTGATAAAGAAAGAAGCACTCTTTTTCTCTCTGAAATCGTAGGAATTGAACGAGGGAGAATAGAAGATACGCATGAAAGTGGCCATCGTATAGTAAAAAATTTCTTCAATCATTATGCTGATAATATGTTTTTGCTCACTGTAGAAGGGGAAGTTCCTTTGAAGAAAGAAGACGTTGATGCTTCGCAAAAATATCTTATCAGACGCATTAATCCTAAATACATAATGGCTTCTGGGGATTGTGTTCTTTGGAATCATCAAATCAAAACTTATGTTTCTTTAGAAGAGCCTAAATAGTTTAGGGGATGATATGCTTAAAAGAAAAGTCTGTCAAAATATTAGCAATTGTTTTCAATGTCCATTATTAGAAACTATTGATGGATTTGTAACTCATTGTTATCATTGTCCAGAATTAGATGAATACACGAATGAAGTTGGTGATCCAACTTCTCAAGAGATGGATGAAGCTAATACTATCATGGAAGATTGGTTTAGTCGTTGTCCTAAGTGGCCGCAAACTAATCAGGAGCAAGGTAAATGAAATCTATAACAGTTAAAGATCTGAAAGACAATTTGGGTAGATGGATAATAATAAAAGAAAAAGATTATCCTGAGAATGTTCTCATAGGAAAACTATCTTCTGCTAGAGAGTTTGAATTTCAACATACTTCTGGAGTGTATGCTACTATTGGCGGCACAGAGTTTGAGTTTTCGTATTCAGAAGATTGGGCTGAGCTTTTTGTTACAGCTAGTAACATTTTAGATTTAGATACTTTGTAACAGAATAATTGGAGTGTATGCAAGCGGCTACTTGCACCTTGACTTGAAATCAAGTACACGTGAAAGCGTGGGGGATCGACACCTCTGCACTCCGTAAAAAACTACCCGTATTTTATCAATAGTGGAGGGAAGTATGAAAGAATTAGAAATAGGCGATTTTGTTCACATTAAAGTGAAAGTAGCATCTAAACATTTATTCTTCCCTGAATTTCTTCAAGATATAGTCGGTTTTGTTTGGGGAATTGATGAAGAACACGTTTATATAAAAAGTAATGCTATTAACGATTATGGAAAATCTTATATGTCTGGACCTCATCGTTATCCTTGGGATTGTATAACCTTAGAAAAGATGCAAGCATTATGAGTAGAATATTTATCACGGGAGATTTGCATGGACACCATGATATAGCAAAACTTACTTCATCAAACTTTAATCAAGGAAGAGAATTAGGAAAAAGTGACTATGTAATTATAGCTGGTGACTTTGGTTTATTTTTTAATAATGTTCAAACAGATGAAGAAAAGCATTGGCTTGAATGGTTAGAAAATAAAAGTTGGACTACCCTCTTTCTAGATGGAAATCATGATAATCCTAATTTACTAAACAATCTTCCGCAAAAGGAAATGTTTGGTGGACAAGTAGGAATAGCATCAAATAGTATATTTCATTTAAGAAGAGGAAATATCTATACTATAGCAAATAAAACTTTTTTTGTTTTTGGTGGAGCGTATAGTATTGATAAACAACATAGAACTGAAGGTATTGATTGGTGGGCTGATGAAGAAGCCAATTATAGTGAAATGAAATTAGGCATTGATAATTTAGAAAAAGTAAACTGGAAAGTAGACTATGTTTTAACTCATGAAACTACTACTTCTGTTAGTGCTATTCTTCATAGTCATCATTATCAATATAGGAATAGTTCAAGAACAGAAAAGTATTTAGATGAAATAATTCCAAAGATTGAATTTAAACATCATTACTTTGGGCATCATCATATGGATCAGACGGTTTTTAATAATCATACTTGTTTATACAAAAAAATAAAGGAAGTAAAATGATACAAATAAATGATATGAGAATTGAAAAGACAAACTTTAAAGGCAAGGATTATGTTTCCATTAGAAAATGGTATGACGATAATGGAACTATGAAACCAGGAAAAAATGGTATCAATATGCCTATTGAAGAATGGAATACTTTTGTTGAGAAGTTTGAAGAGATAAGGAAAGATATTAGTTGACAAGAAAAAATATTTTTGTTACAATTAAGGTAAGAAAATGAGGTAAGGGTTAGTAAATTGATCGGTTTACTGACTAATGATTAGCTATTCCTGCATGGAACAGAAGGATAGGTTCAACTCCTATCGGCTAATCGCTTACCTTTTATTTTAAATAAAACGACGCAGAGTATATCAACGGTGGATTACCGGTCTCATAAGCCGGAGGTTGTGGGTTCGAATCCCACCTCTGCTATCTGTTATAAAAGGGGTATTATAGTGAAAAGAGAAGATTTTATTAAGCACCTTTCTGATCTTATTCGTTTTTATGAAACTAACTCAAGAGAAGAAATTGATTTAAGTTTTGCTTTCTTCGATGATATTTCAGGAAAGAAATATTTTTGGGAAGAAAACGGTTTTGAGTATAAAGAAGATTTTGAGAAACAGCTTGTTGAAAGAGAAAATGAAAAAATAATTTCTCTTGAAGAATTTAAGAATAGTAAAAAGTAGTGTTTACGTTGGAGCTGAGGCAGCTTGTGGTTACGCCGCTATTCTTATAAAGTAGTGATACTCGGTTCAACTCCGAGAGCTCCTATAATTTCACGGAAGTATTTCAATGGTAGAATCTATGGTCTGGGGCCATAGGGTTGTCAGTTCGAGTCTGGCCTTCCGTATATTAGTTAAAGGTAGAATATGAAAAAATTTGAATTAAATATTGATGATGCTATAGAAGATCTCTTTATTGAATTAGGAAAAATTCAAGATGAGGGAAATGCTCACAATTCTATCTTTGAGGCTAAGGATAAAGAAGAAGCTGCGCATATAATAAGCATTAGACTTATTTCTTTCTTTCAAAGGAAAATTCAAGAGCTTTAGCTAAGTAAAGCTAACCTCATGTTCTCTATAATAATAAAAGATAAAAATAATAAAATTCTCGATTGTAAATCATCTGCTACAAAAGGAAGTTGCGAAAGTTGGCTTATATTGCACAAATGGTATTATGACTATAGAGACTATCACTGGGTAAAAGAAATTAAAGATGATAGAATTATATTTGCTGAAATAGTTGAATGTTCAGACCTAGATAGAGAATATTATTGACTAAAAAAATTTTTTCTTTTATAATTAAAAAAATAGGAGAAAAGACCATGCTAAGAAACTACAAAAAAAGAAAACCATTAAACAAACTTCCATTGCAAGAATTTAAATCAAAAGTTGTTTTTGAATTTGACTATTTTGAAGATAAATCTGAAATTGAAAAAGTAACAAAAGTTGATGATCTAATTTCTGTCATAAATGAAATGAAAAGTTTCTTACGTTCAAAAATAAAATACGATTCTTCATTAACATCAGAGCAAATTGGATTATATGAAGATGTAAGAGAAGTTTTATTTGAAATTATTAACGATAAAGATGTTTCAAATATTTTGGAGAGATAATAAATGATAGAAAGATATCGACCTAGTTGGAGAATAAATGAAATAAATCAAGTTGAGCCAGTTATGCTTAAAGATCCTAATGGACTTTTTGTTAGTTTTGAATACGCTCAAAGTCTTGAAGCTAGAATAGATAGATTGAATGAACTTGTTAGAGAACTTAATAGAGAGTTGAATTTTGTGGAGGATGACCGGAAATGAAAGATTTGGATAAAAAAGTTAATAGGCTTATTGCAGAAAATAAGATCATAGCAGGACTGGTTTTTGGAGCAATTTTTTTCTTTATTCCATTCTGGATTGCTATGCCTGTTCTTCCGTTCGAAGAAGTTGAAAATTATGTGATCCTGCGAGTAATGCAAACACTTATAGGTTTGATAGGGGCGATAATACCCTTTATAATCGCGGAGGACTACCGATGGTGAAAAAGATATTTTTAGTTTTGCTTATTGTCTTATCGTTGAATATTTATAGTCAATCTTACTATGTTATACAAAGTGATTTTGTAGATACTATGACGGGGGTTGATTGGATTGGAATGAATAATTCCCAACAAGTTTCTTTCCTACACGGAATGTATAATGCCTATTCTGTTATTTGGGATTCCTTTATTCACGACTTTGGAGTAGACCCTAGCGATGAAGCATTACAAGTATTATCGGATAGGTTTTACATTGATAAGACAGTTGGAGAGGTTCAAAGCATTATTGATTCTGTTTATAAAGATCCTGCAACAAGAGATATGTATTTAAAAGAAGTATTTCTTTGGGCTATTGAAAAGGAGTATTGGTAATGAGATTTCAAAGTAAACCACAAGAAGTAGAAGCAATGCAGTTTACCAATAATAATTGGGATATGATAGTTGCCTTCACTAATGGAAAAGCTGTTAATTATTCACCAAGAAGTGAGAAAAATAAAAAAGCAAATTGCTGGTTTTTGGGTCGTCATATTGAAGAAGGAGATTGGTTCCTCTATCATGGAAACAATGAGTTCTCTCTTATGAGCGAAACTAATATGTCTCTATACTATGAACCTATGGAAGATCAAGAGCTAACATGAGTATGCCGTCTTCCCTTCTTAAATTTAAACACACTGTAGAAACTTTAGACTTGGTAATCTTTTATAAGATACAAGCAGGTAAGTATAGATTTCATGTTTCCATAGATAAAGAAGAAGAAAATGTTTTTCACTTCATGAGTATCTATGAAGATGGAGAGCATATTTTTGCTGGCTCTAGTCAAAACGAAGCTGATATCTGGAATACTATAGAAGAATTTATACATAGAAAAGATTTAATATGCTGAAAAGATGTCCAGTTTGCGATAAAGAGTTTAAAACGCCTCCTTCTAGGAATAAAAGATGTTGTTCTAGAGAATGTATGAGCGTTTTTCAAAGAGGGGAGAATAACCCAAACTTTGGTAATCAATGGACTAATAAGCAAAGAATTCATCAATCCGATATTATGAAATCTAAAGTTAATGATGATTTTAGATATAAGGTAGGTTCAGCAAATAGGGGAAAGAAGTTTTCAGAAGAGCGTTGCAAAAATATATCTGAGGGGCATAAAGGTATAAAACGTGAGCCAATGTCGGAGGAATGTAAAAAAAAGATCGGATTAAAAAGCAAAGAGAAGTGGACTGATGAGTATAAGGAAAACTTTAGAAGACAGATGGAAGATGGTGGCTTTTGGATACCTCTAGAGGAGAAAGATGATAGTAAAATTTACTTTGAAGAATCGAACTGGATAGATAAAATGTTTGATATTGTAGATGATGGGAAAGACCTTCTTTTAGAATTTGGAGTATTCAATATTATAGAAAATAAAAAAGGAGTTGTCAGAGATCATAGGTATGGTAGAATTTCTGGATTTAAGAATGGGGTTTTTCCTGAAATTTTAAGACATCCTGCGAATTGTCAAATAATTCTACATTCAGAAAATGTTAGTAAAGCTCAATTGAATAGAGGAAAAGAAAGACAGGATTCTTCTATTTCCTTAGAAGAGCTTTTTGAAGAAATAAAAAGTTATCAAAAAGAGTGGAAAGAACAGGATTTAGTTTTAGAGCTGATAAAGGAGTATGAAAGTGGAAAAAGATCAAATAAGAAAGGAGGTTAATGTGAGTCGGAAATCTGGCGGTAAAACCTGGATAATTTCCGACTCACATTAGCTATTTTAATCATAGAAATATTCTCACGTTTAAAGATGACGAAGGAAATTTAATTCGTCCAGGATTCTCTGATGTAAATCACATGAATGAATACATGATTGAGATTTGGAATAAGTACATTCAGCCTGGAGACAAGGTGTATCACTTAGGGGATTTCATTATCAGTGAGAGTTCTGGTGCTATTGATAAAATTATGAGTAGATTAAATGGAACTAAAGTTCTTATTAGAGGAAATCATGATAATGCAAAACTATCTATTTACGCAAAATACTTTAAGGACATTAGAGCGACTTCCTCTCTACGAGATAAACATAACAGATGTTATATTATGTCTCATTACCCTTTACACCCTGGTTCTCTAGGAAACTGCTTTAATCTACATGGTCACACACATCAAAGAAGCTTAGAAGATAGTCGTTATATTAACATGTGTGTTGAAGCAACTTCTTATATGCCAATTGATTTTGATAGTTTTAATGCTATGGGAGTATTAAATGTATAAACTAAGAAAAGTTGGAGATAGCTTATCTGGAGATTCTGGTCCAATGTCTATGACTTTATGGATAGGGAACGACGAAACCGAATATGAACACGACGCCCGACCTGAAGTCGGAAAAGCAATACGAGTTGGTTCATATACTGCAAGAACAATGCAATATCAGGATTGGTGGCAAACTTCTTATGTTACAGAAATCCTTATTGACACTCCAACCTATATGAAATTTAAAACTGAAAATTCCGTTTATGAATGGTGGTGTAATGAGTAGATTTAAAAACAGAACGTTAACAGTGCAATGCGAATGTTCAAATGAAATTATTTTGTTGGAGCATGATTGGGAAGATGATCTATATTATTTTTCTATTTACTATCTTAATCGTAGTTCTAGCTTATGGAATAGATTGAGGCATGCTTGGAAAGTTTTAACAACTGGTGAGCCATACGGGGATCAGGTGGTTTTAACCCGAGAGAAAGCAGAATCTCTTGGTGATTTTGCAAGTCAATGGACGATTAATCAATGGTTAGAAGAGTATGGCCAGAGTTTAGGCGAAGAACCTATTAGACGACCAGTTGATCCAAAAAGAGTGAGAAGAAGAACAGAGGAGCCTAAATCATGAATTATAGAGACTACGCAATGATGGAATTCAAAGCAGCTGGATGGGTGGATGAAGAAGGAAATTGGAAAGATGGAATGCAGGAAGCTATGTGTAGTAGTGTCCTTGATTTACTTGACGTCTTCTCTAAAGAAGGACATAGTGGAACCTCAGCCCCTTACGCTGTTAATTTATTCAAAGATTTAGCGTTATTTAAACCAATAATTCCTTTGACCGGAGAAGATTGGGAGTGGAAACCCTGTAGTGATGGAGAGATGCAGAACAAGCGGTGTTCACATGTTTTTAAAGGTAAAGATGGGAAAGCATACGATATAGAAGGTAGAATATTTTGGGAATGGTATAGAGGAGAAGATGATATTCCAAGGAAAACTCATTTCATGGGTGCAGGTAGTAGCACAGAAGTGGTTTTCCCATATATGCCAACAAGAGAGTATGTGTTTAGACCTACCGAAGAATTTCCTAATGAAGAAATTTAAAAAGTAGCCTAAATGATAGTTATTAGAAAATCTCAAACAGCGGATACTAGAAGTTGTGATTATGCTAATGTTTCAGAACAAACATTATTTGATAGCACGGTAAGTCATGTTCAAGATGTAACAAGAGCTATACACTTTTTTCGATTGCTTTTAGAACAGGCAAGCTTGACCCATGATGATCATAAGTTTGAAACTATGGATAGATTCCATAAGGCTTTTGTTGGTGGGTTTAAGGATACAAGTTGGTGGGATGAACACGCAAGAGAAACTAGGCATTACCTATTAAAGCATGTTCCTGAAGATGTGAATTTAGTAGACGTTATAGAATTTATTTGCGATTGTGTTATGGCTGGAATGGCAAGAACAGGAAAGGTTTATGACATAGAATTACCAAATGAAGTTCTACAGAAGGCTTTTCAGAACTCAATTAATCTACTTAAAAACAATGTAACTGTTTTAGAAGATTGAGTTAAAAATCAATACAATAAAAGGTATAATATAAAAGTGGAGGAAGCCAAATATGGTAGCAGTACATTTCGAAGAAAGATGTGCTTACGATGATGATTATGGTAAATCAAGAGATGTGTTTATTTTTGATAGCCAGGAAGATGCTCAAGATTATTTATTAGGTCATGGAGCAAAGAGAGTAAGCAATACAAAATATATCTACACAGACTATCATTCGGAAGTGCATGCAACAATACATAATGCGGTAAGAAAATCTCTAACCACTTTAAGAATGGAGTAGAAGATGGATGCAGAATTTGAAGCTATGAAATTAGAAGTATTAAAAAAGATTGACGATTTAAGAAATAAAATTGAGGCTGAGAAACCTTTTCCCGATTGTGATGAACTGGATACAGATTTTCTGTGTGATGTTTCAGACGAATTAGATAATATTTTAAGCAGCTGGTATTATTAGTTTTTATAAATGGGTAAAAGATAAGGAATAAAAAATGGAGTGGGTGTGCGTTGACGACTTTATGCCAGGGTATAAAAAGAAAGATGTTGTAGTTTTACTTTCTAATGGTGAGATACACTTTTTAGATAATAGAGAGATAACAGGAACATGGCTTTCTAAAGATAGCCTAACACATTGTGTTGTGACACATTGGTTTGAAATCCAAAGACCTAAAAGTGAAAGTAAAAAAACTTCTCACGTTGGTAGTTAAATTTTTTGGTAGCAATCTACCACTAGTGTAGACAAGGAGGGAGACTTTATGCAAACGTATAATCTTATTCATGATGAGGCTGAAATTCATAGAGCAACAACACGCCTATTCCCAATGCTCACTGATGATGAGGCCATTTTTATTAGCCTATCTGCTCGGAATAAATATCTTAACGAAGAAGAACGAAAACTCTATCAACTTGGTAGATCTGAAATGTTTCAAAAGACTATCGTTCGTAATCAGATATTCTTGCTACGAGAAATACAAAAGATGAGTGTGTTTCCATTATTCAGTAGTAAGGGTACTATATTTCCAATTGAACCAAACATCATGACTGTTTACTTAAACATAAATC
>Ga0210043_1000895_pt1 | contig 29321 bp, 31 predicted proteins | sample CryGeymet201501t_FD_183990 | JGI IMG/M metagenome (GOLD analysis project Ga0210043, IMG submission 183990) | Groundwater microbial communities from Crystal Geyser aquifers in Utah, USA - Crystal Geyser metaG 2015-01t (SPAdes) (version 2) | ecosystem: Environmental > Aquatic > Deep subsurface >... | reverse complement strand
GCACCACTTCAACTAACTTTCACCAACTGGTGGATTATTATAAGTTAAGAATGTGGATTGCTGTATTCTCACTCGCAAAGACGCTGACCGTAGTCATTGTGAGGAAGAAGTTCGCAGGCAACTGACGTGGCAATCCACACCATACAGAAACGTGGATTGCCACGCTGTGGCTCGCAAAGACGGACAAAAACGGATGGTATGGGTTGCCTGTCTGCGCAGACATGTTTTGTGCGACTCGCGAAGAGAAGATGAATAACAGATAAGTTAGTTACTTGGATAAAATCCAATCATTGTTTATATCAATGTTACAATTACCTTATATGAAAAAGTTCGATGACAGTGGCTTACATACTCAAATGTCAGACTTAAGACAGCGAGAAGAAGAAAATCTGATGCAATCATTGGCCTTGCAATATGGCTATAAGTACATCAACCTTCGTGGCTACACGATTAACCCAGAAGCGTTAATGAAAATCCCTGAGCCTAAATCTCGAGCTGGTCAAGTTGTCGCTTTTGAATTAAATCGCCGTCTTTTATCGGTGGCTATTCATACTCATCGTGATCAAAAAACAAAACAGCTACTCGAAGAGCTCGAGGCAGAGGGGTTTGAGTTATTAATTTATTTATGTTCAACCGCTAGCTTGGAGCATGGTTACTCAAGATACGCCGACCAGAAGAATGCTACCGCAGTCAAAAAGGGTGTGTTGGATATTAATCCAGAGGATATTCTAAAATCTACTAAGTCAATTTCTAACCCCGAAGATGTGAGTGTGGCCTTGATGAAAATCCGCACTTTAAATAGTGCGCGAAGAATTTCCGAAACAATCGAATTGATATTTGCTGGTGCTTTGTCTCTCAAGGCGTCTGATATTCATATCGAACCAGAGGAAGAGGCAATTAGGTTGCGTTATCGTATTGATGGAGTGTTACTTGATATTTTTGATTTAGAACAACAACTCTACGGACGAATAATTTCCCGACTGAAATTGCTGTCCGGCATGATGCTTAATGAGAGGATGGAAGCTCAAGATGGTCGGTTTGAATTTAACCTCGGAGAACGGGAAATTGAAGTTCGAGCTTCGGTTATCCCTGGTGCCAGTGGTGAATCAATGGTAATGCGATTACTTGATCCAACAGTGGCTAGTTTTAATATAGATAAACTGATGCTTAATCCCAGACTAGCTAAAGTAATGGACGAGCAATTAAAAAGACCAAACGGCTTGGTCATCACTACTGGACCAACTGGATCTGGGAAAACTACCGCTCTCTATGCTTTTTTACGAGCTGTTCATCAACCAGAAAAGAAAATTATTACGATTGAAAACCCAGTTGAATACAAAATTGATGGTATTATTCAAACTCAAACCAGCCCGGACTATACTTTTGCTTCTGGATTAAGAGCCATTCTTCGTCAAGATCCAGACATCATCATGGTGGGTGAGATTCGTGACCGTGAAGTGGCCGAAACCGCTATTCACGCCGCTCAAACTGGACACCTGGTATTTACCACCCTGCACACCAATAGTGCAGTTGGTGGTTTCCCGCGCTTAATTGATTTGGGTGTGGATTCCAGAATTATTGGTAGTGCGGTAAACATCATGCTTGGCCAACGTTTGGTAAGAGTTCTCTGTGATAAATGTAAAATTCAATATGAAGCTACTCCACGCGAAAAATCTTTAATTGAAGCAATTTTGCAAACTTATCCTGATGGTTATATTATTCCCAACCCACTTATTATCTATAAAGAAAATGGGTGTGATGTTTGCAACCATACCGGTTTTAAGGGCCGAGTCGGTGTTTTTGAGGCAATAGTCATTGATAACAAGGTTGAAGAAGCTGTCATCCGAGATCCACGCGAACATATTATTATGGAAGCCGCTGTTGGACAAAAAATTCCTACCATAGCCCAAGATGGAATGGTAAAAGTGATGAATGGTGTCACCTCACTAATAGAACTAGAGCGTGTAGTTGACCTCTCACAAACTAAAGGTCGTGAAATTCCAGAGACGAATGATTCTGACAACCTAAAAACGGAAGACTTTTCTTCGCATATAGTTTAGAAAGGTCATAAAAACAAAAGCCCCGCCAACCCTAGGGTTGGCGGGGCTTTTGTTTTTCTTTTTTGAGAAATGTCTCTTAATCTTGAATACAAAAATTCAAGTGGTCAAGCTGTATTTTTTGTGAACTATGCTATAGTCGAACTAATCAGTTCGTTAATAACAAAATTCGATTTCCAGTACATAACTCTCTAAGCAAAGCTTCCGCATTGAAAGTGAATACCGCGCTAAGGGAATACCCAGCACTCCTACTCCAGGGCAGGCGCTACGTAATCCTCGCAACGTATTCAAGTTGCTTAGAGAGTTATATTCTGGAAAAGGCATAAAAAATCCCGCTTTGTTTAAGCGATTTCTTTCGTCTTTCGGGTGTAAGAGATCGGCACCACATCAGATGCTGGAACGTAATTCATTTACCATATTAGCATACTATAAGAATTTGTCAACCTTACGTCTCCTGGATGCAGAACGGTTGCTCTATTGCTATACTATACCCATCTATGACAGAGCCAAATTCTCAAAAAACTATTACCCGAGACGACAGTGGACACCTTGACCAGACCCTTCGACCGCAGACATGGGAAGAGTATGTCGGGCAAAGCAAGATCAAAGAAAACCTGCGGATTTTACTAACAGCCGCCCGTGAGCGTGGGCATGCCGCTGAGCACATTCTACTCTATGGACCCCCTGGTCTTGGTAAAACCACCCTCGCCCACCTTATTTCCAAAACTCTCGGTACTAATATGCGCACCACCTCTGGACCAGCTATTGAACGTGTCGGTGATTTAGCCGCCATCCTTACCAACCTAGCTCCCGGCGATGTTCTTTTTATTGATGAAATTCACCGTCTTAGTAAAACAATTGAAGAAGTCCTTTATCCCGCGATGGAGTCTGGTGTCCTTGATATCATTATCGGAAAAGGACCTTCGGCGCGCACGGTACAGCTAGAATTACCACCATTTACTCTTGTGGCAGCCACTACCCGTATTTCTCTCCTCTCCGCCCCCCTGCGTAGTCGTTTTTCTGGCGGAACTTTTCGTTTAGAATTTTATGCCGACAATGAAATTGCCGACATCCTTACTCGTTCTGCTTTGTTATTAGAAGTAACAACTGACCCCATCGTTATGGACACTATTGCTCATCGGTGTCGAGCTACTCCTCGCACAGCTAATTATCTTCTGAAACGTTGTCGTGATCTTGCTCAACTAGAAAGAGTTGATTTAACTGATGATGTAGTAAATCGTACTTTCAAACTCCTTGAAATTGATACCCTCGGGCTAGGAGCACCCGACCGGGCGGTACTCGAAGCCATTATTCATAAATTTGGTGGGGGCCCGGTTGGATTAAATACCATTGCAGCCGCCACTGGTGAAGAACAGTCAACTATCGAGGACGTCATCGAACCCTACCTCATTCGCCAAGGCCTCCTCGAACGCACCCCCCGCGGACGAGTAGCAGCCGCCGAGGCCTATAAACATTTGGAACTAATAAAATAAATTTATAATATGTCAGGACACAACAAATGGTCAAAGATTAAGCATAAGAAAGCAGCTACCGACGCCCAGAAGAGTAAGGTATACAGTAAGCATGCTGCCCTTATTGCGATGGAATCGCGCAAGGCCGGCGGTAACCTGGCCTCAGCTAGTTTAATTGCCGCTATCGACCGCGCCAAGAAGGACTCAATGCCAAAAGAAAATATCGAACGCGCTGTGGCAAAAGGTGCCGGTGCTGGTGGCGAGGCTTTTCATGAAGTAATGTACGAGGCCTTTGGTCCAGGCGGAACAGCCATCTTGGTTACGGCTGTAACTGACAACAATAACCGCACTGCTCCAGAGATTCGCAATATCTTTCACAAGGCCGGGCTTGATCTTGGTGGACCAGGATCTGCAACTTGGGCCTTCACTAAAACTGCCGACGGATACTTGCCCCAAAACCCAATGGAGTTGTCAGATGAAGATGGCGAAAAGCTGGCAGACTTAATTGAACGACTGGAAGACCAAGATGACGTTCAGGAAATCTTTACCACCGCTGATACTCTAGAGGAAAGCGAGTAACTATATATAACAGTTGGATTTTATTTGTAATGACTTGAAGTGAAGAGGTTATATTTGGTAACAGACATAGAGTGAAGACGTGGATTGCTTCCTATACAGGAACTGTTCAGGTTGACGCTATTTTTGCAAAAGAGCAGGCAAGGTCTTGCGAAAGTCCACTGGACTTTCTCACTCGCAATAAGACGGTGGACGTGACGACGTTCACCGTCTTTGCGAGCGCCTTCATCGTCTTCATCGTCTTCGCGAGGAATGGAGTGGCGATCCATGGTCGTATGAGGACGTGGACTGTCTGCATAAAGTGCAATCCAATCGTTAATTATTTATATGCTAAACTGTGGCCATGAAAGTCCTCGCCATAGACCCTGGTTATGACCGCCTTGGGGTAGCCATAATGGAATACCAAAATGGAAAAGAGGTTATTCTTTTTTCTAGTTGCGTAGAAACAGACAAGACTACTGAATTAAGTGACCGTCTTTTTGAAATTGGGAAAATAGTGGCAGAGCTTATCCAAGAACATCAGCCAGATACTGTGGCCATTGAAACCCTTTTTTTTAACAAAAATATCAAGACGGCTATTGGTGTGGCACAAGCACGCGGTATTATTCTTTACTTAGCAAAACAGGCAGATTGTAAGCTCTATGAATTTGGTCCACAAGAAATTAAGATGGCTGTCACTGGCTACGGTAATAGTGATAAGCCGGCCGTTTTTGACATGATTAAGCGCTTAATACCTTCAGTGCCACAAAAAGCTCTGGATGATGAGTATGATGCTATTGCAGTTGGCATTACTTGTCTTGCACAATTCGGCCGAACCAAGTAAACTACCCTGCAGCAAGCTAACGGAGTAGTAGTTTACTATCTATTTTACGCTTGCGGCGGACCAGGGGTAGTGTTCTGTAGGAGTGTTGTTCGCCGGCAACTCTATTTTGAATGTTGCATCAATCCCTATGCAAATAAAATATGCTGGGAGCATATTTTATCGGGATATTCTGAAACAATCACAGTAAAATCTGCGACTGATATAACAATAGGTGTTGCAAATTTTCACCACTTTTGTTACAACATTTACATATAATTAATTAGTATGATTAAAGATACCACCACCAACAATGATGCGGATGAACCAGAGGAGATTAATGATGAGGATGCTACTTTAGCGGATGATTTATTAGATGAAGTTAGTGGTGATGTCGCCGATACGGATGATGACACTGTTGAGGGTTTCGGTATTCTGCCTGAGCCAAAGGAGGATGAAGAGGAAGATGACAAGGACGAAAAAGACGATGAAGAAACACATGATTTGGAGGAAGATGCAGAAGATGTTGATTTTGATATTTTTGATGATATAGACGAGATGTAAAGAAAAAAAGAGCGGATGCCGGCTTTGCCGGCATCCGCTCTTTTTTATAGATTTAAATTTAACTCATAGCCATTAGAGTTGCTTTGTTATTAACAGCACTAATGAGCGGTAACGTGGATTGCTTCGTTGCAACTCGCCCCGTTAGAAACTTTGTTTCTAACGGGGCGAGCTAAGACGTCACGGTGACGGGTGTCTTTGCGTAAAGTGTGACGATGTTACACAACCTCAATTACCGACAATTTCTTTTTGCCACGTTTAAGAAGAAATACACCTTCTTGATTTTTTTCTGAAACTGGCAAGTCAAGAGATTCCATCTTTTCGCCATTAATGGAAACAGCCCCTGATTCAATAAATGTTCTAGCTTCGCGTTTACTACTTGCTAAACCGGACATTATTAAAATGTCAATAATATTCGTTCCTACTGGAACTTTCGTTAAGGGGGCGTTTTGTTTTACAATCTCTATCTCCGCCACTGAAAGGTCAGTAAATTTAGCTTCTCCAAATAAACAATCGGAAACCTTTTCTACACCAGTCGCTATTTCAATACCGTGAACCAGAGTGGTTACCTCTTTTGCTAATCTCCTCTGTGCACTACGAGATTGTAGATTAGAAAGAAAATCTTTTTCAATACCAGCAATTTCCTCCAAAGAAAGTAGGGAAAATAATTTTAAATAATCAATAGCACTTTCGTCAGAAGTATTGAGCCAAAATTGATAAAAAGCGTAGGGAGAAGTTTTAGTTGAATCAAGCCAAACTGCATTACCTTCACTCTTACCAAATTTCTTCCCAGTGGCTTTATCAACGATAAGCGGAACAGTAAAAGCAAAAACTGTCTGTTGTTCTTTTTTTCTAATCAAATCTACTCCAGCGACAATGTTACCCCACTGATCAGAACCACCGGTCTGAACATTACAACCGTAAGTACGGAAGAGATTAAAGTAGTCATAGGCCTGCAAAAGTGGGTAGGCGAATTCGGTATAGGAAATACCATTATCACTCTTTAGTCTGGTAGCGATAGCGTCTTTTTTAATCAATTCGTTGACGGTGAAGTGTTTTCCAATATCACGCAAGAATGTGACAAGATTGAGAGATCCGAGCCAGTCATAATTATTAACAAAATCTATCTCTACTCCACCAAATAAATTCTTGGCTTGGAGTTTTAGTTTTTCAACTCTCTCTGCCACCACCTCTGGTGGAGTAAGTGGTCTCTCTACATCTGGCTTTGGATCACCAATCATTCCAGTACCACCACCGATTAAAAGAATGACTTTGTGTCCATGCTCAATCAGGTGACGCAACAGCATAAATTGTACAAAGTTGCCAGCATGAATAGAATCAGCACTAGGGTCAACACCGTGGTAAATTACTCTTTTTGGGCCATCAATAATTTCACTCAGAGTGGTCGTTGTATACTGATGAATAAACCCTCGAGCAATAAGTTCTTCTGATAGTTTCATACAGATAATGTATCATATTAAAAATAAAGTAACTAGAACCCGCCTTACATTAAAGGACTAAAATAGTGAATTGAGTTTAAAGTGTTTAAATTTAAAGACGGGTTCTAGATGAATTGTGTTAATATTAACATTATAATAAACAGTATGAACAAAAAAGGTTGGGAAAAAAATATCAAAGGTATGGTTATTGATGGTTTTATTGTTCTTTTTGTGGTTGGAATAATTACTTTCAGTGGTCTTTTGATTTGGGTTTCAACCATGAAAATTCCTGATTTATCTTCTTTTGAAGATAGGAGAATCCTGCAGTCAACAAAAATATATGATCGGACTGGTGAGATTCTTCTTTACGACCTACACCAAGATGTAAAGAGAACAATCGTTCCCTTTGAAGATATTTCACGAAATCTAAAAAATGCTACTGTCGCGATAGAAGACGAGAGATTTTATAATCACTTTGGAATAGATATTAAAGGTATTTTGCGGGCCATATATGTAAACTCTATGGCCGGTGATTTGCTTGGTGGACAAGGAGGGTCAACTTTAACTCAACAAGTAATCAAGAATTCTATTTTACAAAATGAAAAAAAACTGACCCGAAAAATTAAAGAAGCAATCCTTTCCATCAAACTAGAGCAAATTTTAACTAAAGACCAGATTTTATCTGTTTACCTAAATGAGTCACCATACGGTGGAACCATCTATGGTGTTGAAGAAGCATCCCAGTCTTTTTTTGGAAAATCGGCTAAGGATGTTTCTTTGGCTGAAGCCTCTTATATTGCTGCTCTACCACAAGCACCAACTTATCTTTCTCCTTACGGTAATCACCGTGATGAGTTAGAAAAAAGAAAAAATTCCGTCTTAACACATATGCTGACAAATAATCTGATTACAAAAGACGAATATAATTTAGCTAAGGATGAGGTAGTAGATTTTTTACCACAAGCTATTACTGGTATTAGAGCGCCTCATTTTGTTATGTATATAAAAGACCTTTTAGTAAAACAATATGGAGAGGAAGCTCTAGCAGAAAGAGGGTTTAGAGTTATTACTACCTTGGATTATGATTTACAACAAAAAGCGGAAGAGATAGTTAATCGGAGATCCTTGGCAAACGCAGAAAAATTTAAGGCTACTAATGCTGGTTTGGTGGCTACCGATCCAAAAACTGGCGATTTATTAGTAATGGTCGGTTCACGCGATTATTTTAGTGAGGATATTGAGGGAAATTTTAATATCACCCTAGCGTCGAGACAACCAGGGTCATCTATCAAACCATTTGTTTACGCCACGGCCTTTAGTAATGGTTATTTACCAAACACAATTCTCTTTGATGTTAAAACACAGTTTTCTCCAACATGTGAACCAAATAGTCCAAGTTCTGAGTCACCTTGTTATTCTCCTAATAACTACAACAATAAGTTTCTGGGGCCAGTTAGTATGCGTAACGCTTTAGCCGGTTCACTTAATATTCCAGCCGTTAAAACCCTTTATTTAGCTGGAATTAAAAATACCTTAAAACTAGCAGCTGATATGGGATTAACCACCCTAAATGATCCTGAGCGTTATGGATTAACTTTAGTGTTAGGTGGTGGAGAAGTTAGACTGCTAGATATGACATACGCCTATGGTGTTTTTGCAAATGAAGGTCTTCGGGCCGAGCCCCGGAGTATCTTAAAGATTGAAGATTCACAAGGAAATTCGGTTTATGAAAGTCAGGTTAATGCCAAGCAAGTTATTGATAGAAACGTGGCCTTAATGATCAGTAATATTCTTAGTGATAATGTTGCCAGAACACCGCTTTGGGGTTCTAATTCAATAGTATATTTTGCTAATCGAGACGTTGCTGTCAAGAGTGGAAGTACTAATAATCTTCGTGATGCCTGGGTGATGGGTTTTACTCCCAATCTAGCCGTGGGTACTTGGTCTGGTAATAACAATAATGCATCGATGGGTGGTGGCCTTTCTGGATTGATTACCGCACCTACATGGAGAGAGTTTATGGACTATGCCCTAGCAAAAATTCCTGATGAAAAATTTGCTCAACCGCAAATTGATTTAGCTGGTGTTAAACCAATAATTCGTGGCGATTATATTGATAGTACAATGTTATTACAACAAATGGCACAATCAGGTACTACTACCGCTAATATTGGAAATATTCTTAATAATATCCACTCAATCCTATATTTTGTTAAAAAAGATGACCCTCAAGGATCCTACCCAGACAACCCTAACAATGAAGGACAATATTATAATTGGGAATATGCAGTCCAAAAATGGAAGAATGAGACTTATAGTGGTTTTTTACAGAACAATAGCACTACTACCACTGAAAATGTGGAGTGAATAAACTTCCTTGTACCCAAAACTACCTTTCGTCTAAGAGGTAGCTAAAGGTTTCAAAAAACAATACACTCGGTAATTATCATGGATTGCCACACTGCTCCTTTTACAGATACTGTCCACTCATTGGCTATTTTATTTCGTTTCACTCATAAACTAGCTCAATGAGTCTTGCGAAAAGCATCCCATGCTTTTCTCATCTTACAGATGCTGTCCACTCATTGGCTATTTTATTTCGTTTCACTCATAAACTAGCTCAATGAGTCTTGCGAAAAGCATCCCATGCTTTTCTCACTCGTGAAGACGGCACCTCTGGCGCTGTCAGACGAAAAACCAAAGGTTTTTCGTCTTTGCGAAAAGTGAAGCGGAGCGTAACGAAGAAGCAATCCATGAAGTAGGTTCTGGGAAGTTTCTTTAGCCCGTAAAGTTTTAATTCTCAACATTCTTTCTTCACTCCTTTTAACCATTTTTGACCTTATCCTATATTAAATGAGTGTTACTCAGGCAATTTTCGTTTACAATAGGGTGATGAATAAATATGATTACGAGGAAACGTTGCCAGTTAATTACAAATCGGCCTTCAAAGACGCTGACATCAGAGGTCTTTATGGAACTGAAATTGATGAGGTTTTAGCTTACCGGGTAGCGCAGGCCTTTGTAGTGAAATTTTCACTGACTACAGTATTGGTTGGTCGTGACATGAGGGTCTCTTCGCCCAGTATCCATGACGCTTTTGTGGCTGGTGTTTTAGATACCGGAGCCGATGTGATTGATATAGGATTAGTAACCACTCCGATGATGTATTTTGTCTCTGGCAAACTATCACTTCATGGGGTGATGATTACCGCTTCACATAATCCGGCTAATTATAATGGTTTAAAGTTGGTCATGCCCGGAGCAATACCACTGACAAACAAAACCGGACTCAAAGCAATCGAGCAACATGTGGCTAAAAATATTTTAATCAAGAATAAAAAAGTTGGCCACGCTAAAAAACAAAATATTTACCGTGATTATGATCGCTATGTGCGTAGTAAGACGTCATTAAAGTTGAAGAACAATTTAAGTGTGGTAGTGGATGCTGGTAACGGCATGGGGACATTGTTGGCACCAGTTCTCAAAAAATATTCCAAGCTCACTACCAAAGAATTATTTTTTAAACTGGATGGTACCTTTCCCAATCGAGAATCAAACCCCACTCTTCACAAGAATCAAAAACAAATAAGTTCCATTATTAAGAATGGTAATTTTGACTTCGGGGTGGCATTTGATGGCGATGCTGATCGGGTAGCTTTTTTTGACGAAAAGGGTCGTTATATCAACGCGGCTATTATTGGTTCGTTGTTAGTCAGATATTTTCTAATCCTTCATCCGAAAGCCACCTGTATTTATACTGTCCTTACCAGTAATGTTTACCAAGAAGTGATTAAGGCCAGTGGCGGCAAGGCACTTAAAGCACGAGTGGGTCACGCCTTTGTCAAGGAGCAGATGCGAGCCAGTGATGCACAATTTGGCTGTGAACATTCTGGCCACTTTTATTACAAGAATACTTTTTACGCTGACTCTGGCATTGTAACTCTTTTGTTGGTTGCAAAATTATTTGATGAAGCCAAGACACAAGGGCTGACTTTTTCACAACTCCTGAAACCGCTAATGATTTATTATCAGACGGAGGAAATTCTGGTGTCGGTAAAAAACAAGAAGGAAACACTGTTGGCAGTAAAAAAAGACGCCGAAGAAAAATCAGCCCTCGACATTACTACATTTGATGGATTAACGGTTGATATGGGAGAATTTTGGTATAATGTTAAAGACAGTGTGACCGAGGACGCCTTAAAATTTGTCGTTGAAGCGACAAATAAAAAGATTGCTATTACCGAGCGTGATAATTTATTAAAATTTTTGAATGCACATAGCGGATGTGGTACAAACAAAATTTAATTACAAATTATGAAACTAATTACAAACACTGCTAAAGCAATATCGTCGACTCTTATTGAAACCCAAGGCTTTGCTGTTCATCCTCATATTCAAACAGTGCGTTCGGTATTAGCTATCGGTAATTATGAAGCCCCCGAAGCATCAGTCAATCTGCCGACTGATGAAGGTTTGTTGATGGCAGTTGATGATGTTGTAAAAAATACCAAAACACCCACTCTTAAATACATTTTTCTAATTGGTATTGGCGGTTCAAACCTTGGTACCAAGGCAATATATGAAGCGATGTTTTTAGCGCGTGATGTGGTTGGAAAAACTTATCCCAAAATAATTTTTGTAGACACAAATAACTCTGCCTTATTGGAATCGTATTTAACTCTCCTCAAATCACTGGAGGATCCTGATGAATATTTATTAATTAGTATTAGCAAATCAGGCGGTACTACTGAGACAATTGCCAACACAGAAATTTTTCTAGCCGCGGTAGCTCAAAAGTGGAGTAGTAGACCAGAGAGATTAATTGTTATTAGTGGCGCAGGGTCACCTTATTTAGAAGTAGCACAGACAATCGGTGCTCATTGTTTGACAATACCGCCACAGGTAGGAGGTAGATATTCGGTTTTCTCAGCCGTTGGTTTGGTGCCGTTGGCATTGGCCGGTCTTGATATTCAAGAATTGCGCCGTGGTGCGGAAACAATGGCCACTACTTGTAGTCATCCCGAGGTGAGTCAAAATCCCGCCGCCACTTCAGCTCTCATTCAAGTACAGGCCTACCGTGCTGGTAAAAATATTCATGACTTGTTTATTTTTAATAGTGAACTCGAATCATTAGGGAAGTGGTGGAGACAGCTTTTAGGAGAGAGTGTAGGTAAATCAGTTCCGAATACAAGTCCCGTAGAAACGGTTGGGATTACGCCAACGGTGTCAATTGGCTCGACTGATCTGCATTCTGTTGGACAACTCTATCTTGGTGGCCCGAATGACAAAATAACTACCTTTTTGTCGGTGAAATCAAAAGCAGCTGATATTCCTATTCCTTTTAAGCGCACTTTTCCTAAATTACTACCAATGATTAATAATCACATCACAGGCACAATTACGGACGCTATCCTGGACGGTACTAAAGTGGCCTATAATGAAAACAACCGACTCTTTATGGAAATTCAGTTAGACGAATTTTCTCTTTATGAATTAGGCGCTTTTATGCAATTCAAGATGATTGAAACTATGTATACAGCCAGAATATTGGGAGTTAACCCCTTTGATCAGCCAAATGTTGAATCATATAAAGTTAAAACTAAGCAGATTCTGGAAAATAAAAATAACTCCCCAACCTAGGACATCGGATGTCCTAGGTTGGGGAGTTATCAGGCGTGGTCTTGAAGACAAACACGGTTTATTTTCTAGAGCAATGAACAGTTTTAAGCTTTGCGGAAGCAACTATTTCTGATATGATGCAGGCGCGCAGTGAATATTTACTGGGCAAATATTCTTTTTATGTTTGGTATAAATACCGTCCATGCTGCCAAGGAGGGCATTCACGTAGTGTTATCACCATATGTTGTGGGTGAATTTTACGGTATTCCGATTACGGCCACTATGATTACCACCTGGCTAACGATGTTTATATTGGTAGTTGGAATAGTGCTATTGCGTTCACGATTAAAGTTGGTGCCCGGCAAAGTTCAGATTATGTTTGAACTAATGATAGGAGGAGTGTTTGATTATATGAGTGACATTCTTGAGAGTCGCAAATTGGCAAAAACTTATTTTCCAATTGTGATGACAATCTTTATCTTTATTTTGTCACTTAATTGGTTTGGACTACTTCCCGGGGTAACGGCAATTGGTTTTTACGAGTACCGGGAAGGATTGGCACATTTCATTCCACTCTTATATCCACCGGCCACGGACCTAAATATCACCATTGCTTTTGCCTTGATTGCTTTCTTTACGATTGAAATTGCTGGTGTCGTCGCCATTGGAATTTTTAAATATGCTGGAAAGTTTATTAATTTTAAATCGCCGCTAGCTTTTTTGATTGGTATTATTGAGTTGTTATCCGAATTAGCTCGATTAATTTCATTCTCTTTCCGTCTCTTTGGAAATATCTTTGCTGGTAAGACACTCCTGGTGGTAGCTATTTTTTTTGTACCATACATCATCCCGGTACCAATTATGGCCTTTGAAATTTTTGTTGGTTTTATCCAGGCCTTTGTGTTTTCGATTTTGACATTGTTCTTTATCAAGTTGGCAGTCACTCCGCCACATTAGTAAATAATCACGAGTCCCGTTTATAAACAAATTGGGCGTGACTCGTACTTGTTCGTTAATAAAAAGACAAGGGAATGCAGTGATTGTTGGGATTATGAATGGTTTAGTATTTTTTTAAAAAATTACTGTCTGTTCAATAAAAACCTTATTAGTAAATATAAATTATTAAAATTATATGTCAGAAGTAGACATTGCCTTGCAGGTGGCAGAACTAAACGGAGAAGCGATGAAAGCAGTAGCGATGGCCTTAGCCGCTGGTATCGGCGTGCTTGGTCCGGGTATTGGTATTGGTCTTTTGGTTGCTAAGGCACTTGAAGCTATCGGTCGTAACCCAGAGGCCTCAGGAAAGATTCAAGCAACCATGTTTATTGGTATTGCTTTCGTAGAAGCTTTGGCCATCTTTGCCTTGGTGGTCGCTTTCATTATTAAGTTCTCTTAAATAAAATTCAATATCACATCATCTGCTTCGTTGCGACTTGAAAAATTTTATTCACCACACATCAAGCATAACTCGCAAAATTTTTCACTTGCACCTCGCATCTAGTGCAATCTTGAAATGACCTTACACCTTATTAAAAAGTTTTTAACATTAATCACTTAATCTTCTCATGCTATGGAAGAAATCATTAATGCCTTTGGAATCGATATCCGCCTGATAATTATTCAGGTAGTCAATTTTGCCATTATGATGGTAGTGTTGGTATATTTTCTTTATAATCCAATTCTCAATTTACTTAAGAGTCGGGAAGAGAAAATAAAGCAAGGAATTGATGATGCGGAAATGGCAGCCCATGCACGGAGTCAGGCCGAAGAAGAAAAAAAAGAGGTGTTGACAGCTGCTCATCATGAGGCTGGAGAAGTATCTTTGCGGGCCAAAAAAGCGGCTGAAGTAACGGCAAACGAAATTGTGAGTGAAGCTCACGACAAGGCCTCTGATGTTTTGAAAGATGCGTCAGTCAAGGCAGAGCAATTGCGGGCTCAAATACAAAAAGAAGCTGAATCTGAAATAGCCCAAACAGCTATTTTGGCTGCCGAAAAAATATTGCGGGTCAAAGCCCAATAATATCTTATGACGAAAAATTACATTCAAGCTGTACTCATGCTTCTCAAAGCCGGCACTCCGGTAGAAACTGTTTTAGTAAATCTAAAACGACTCTTGGAAAAACGCGGGCACAGCTCCCTCTATGGCGCTGTTTTGCGTGGCCTAGTATCTAATTTTAGATTAACCAACACTTCGGCTGTGCCACAAGTGATAGTAGCTAATGCTAAAGACATTGACTCTGCTTTGGTTAAAAAAGCCCTGCTGGAATTACAGTCCAATGATACCAATTTCACAACGATAATTGATGAATCAATTATCGGCGGTGCAATTGTTTCCTACAAGCATCGAATGATTGACCAGAGTTACAAAACCAAACTAAAGAACCTTTATCAGTCAGTTATCACCAATTAACTACCAACCTTTTAACCATCTAACCAATCACACCATGAGTACAACCATCATCGAAAGAATTAAAAGAGAAATTGCACAACTAGATTCCACAGTTGAGTCAAAAGAAGTCGGAACTGTTACCACTGTCGGTGATGGTGTGGCCGAAATTGACGGTTTAACCAAGGCGCAGATGATGGAGATGGTTGTTTTCTCTACCGAAGACGGCATATCTCTGGCGGATGTTCTCAAGCAAACAACTGTACTTTACGGTTTGGTTTTGAACTTGGAGGAGGAAAATGTCAAAGTGGTGATTCTAGGAGAAAGTGGTTTGGTGCGTGAAGGGATGACTGTTCATCGTACCGGCAAGCTTTTGTCGGTACCAGTCGGTGAGTCAATTGTCGGACGGGTGGTTAATGCCTTAGGAGAACCAATTGATGGAAAGGGAGCCATTGACGCCAAACGGGATATGCCGATTGAGCGCGTGGCTTATGGAGTGATGGAACGTTCGGCGGTGAATGAACCGATTCACACTGGTATCAAGGCGATTGACTCAATGATTCCGATTGGTCGAGGGCAACGTGAGCTTATCATTGGTGACCGGCAGACGGGTAAGACCACCATTGCCATTGATACCATTATCAATCAAAAGTACGAACCAAAAGAAAAACGCCCAATTTGTATTTATGTGGCTATTGGTCAAAAGCGTTCAAAGACCGCTAATATTATGGCCCAGCTAGAGGCAGCCGGCGCCATGGAATACACCACTATTATTGCCACCTCTGCTTCTGAAGCTTCACCGATGCTTTTCCTCGCTCCTTTTACTGGTATGGCTGTTGGAGAGTATTTCATGGAGCAAGGCAAGGACGTGTTGATTATTCTTGACGACCTTAGTAAACACGCGGTGGCCTATCGCCAGATGTCTCTTTTGCTCCGCCGCCCACCAGGACGCGAAGCTTACCCGGGAGATATTTTTTACCTCCACTCACGACTACTCGAGCGATCGGCAAAACTATCAGCGGAACTTGGTGGGGGTTCAATCACTGCTTTGCCGATTATTGAAACGCAAGAAGGTGACGTGTCGGCCTATATTCCAACCAACGTGATTTCTATTACTGATGGTCAGATTTTCCTTGAAGGTGAGCTCTTTAACAAAGGAATTCGTCCAGCGCTCAACGTCGGTATCTCAGTATCGCGAGTGGGAAGTAGTGCTCAAACTAAAGCGATGAAGGCGGTTTCGGGCAAAATTCGGTTGGAGCTCGCACAGTTCCGTGAGCTTGAGGCCTTCATGCAGTTTGCGTCAGACCTTGATGACGATACAAAAAAGCGCATCGATACTGGTCGCAAGTATGTGGAATTGTTAAAACAAACTCAAAATAATCCCATGCCATTTTACAAACAGGTAGTTTCAATTTATGGAGCTAACAATGGTCTCCTGGATGGAGCTACTCCGGAAATGGTACAGAAGATTGAAGTGGCCTATCAAGAATTTATTCTACGCGACCGCAAAGAAATTCTCAACACCATCGAGCTTGAGCGTGCTATTAGTGACGAACTAAAAACCAAACTCGATACCTCCATTGCAGATTTCAAGGAAGCAAACGGAAATTTGTACGGCAGTTAAATAAAATAGTTGAATAGTTAAACAGTTACATAGTTAAATAGTACGAACCATGCAACCATTAAACTATTAAACCTTTAAATCGTCACACTATTAAACTTTTAAACTGAAAAAATGGCTCTCAAACAAATTAAAAACAAAATAATTTCAACTAAGAAAACTGGCAAAGTGACCAAGGCGATGGAGTCTGTCTCGGCGGTTAAAATGCGTAAGAGTCAGATTCGTGCCTTTGAGAGTCGTCCCTATGTCCATGCTGCGATGCGTATTCTCTCGCGTCTAGCACAAACTAGTGAGGTGCAACAACACCCACTTTCATTACCCCGTTCGGTTAGTAAAAAGCTAGTTATTATTGTAACTAGTGACAAGGGTTTGGCCGGCAGTGTTAACAGCGCTGTTCTAAAACAAGTTGAACAACTACGGGCTGAGGGGGACATATTTGATGTAGTGGCTATTGGTCGCAAAGCGTTGGAATTTGCGCGCCGTGGAAAATTAGTGGTGATAGCGGATTACACCAACGTCAGCGATAACGTTACTTTGGCTGATGTCTACAAGATGTCGGAGGTGGTCATGCAGGCGTTTATTGGTGGTAATGAGTACGGAAAAGTAGAGATTGTCTATCAAAACTTCATTTCTACTTTTGAACAGTCGCCCACCAAGCGTCAAGTTTTGCCACTTGATCCAGCTGAAGTTAACTACATCATGCGTGGAATTAAACCAAAGCATGGCAAATTTAGTGAAGAAGTTTTAGCTCCCGATGCCATGGTTGATTATGAGATTGAACCAAGTGCCAGCGCAGTGCTCGACGTCCTTATTCCGCAGTTGGTACAGATTTTGATTTTCCATGCGTTGATGGAGAGTAAAGCATCGGAACACTCAGCTCGTATGGTAGCCATGAAAAATGCCACCGACAAGAGCCGGGAGGTCGTCAAGGCCTTAACCTTGGTATACAACAAGGAACGCCAGGCCGCGATTACGGCGGAGGTGTCAGAAATTACCGGTGGTATGGAAGCAATGAAAAAATAATATGGAACAGTCACCTCAAACTATTAGGGACATTAAAGAAATAACCGCATTAATTGATAGTGCGATTAGAGAGGTGGCTTTAACATTTGAGTCTGAGCTCTCAGACAGTGATCATATAATGTTGCAAATGGTTGTGGCAGAGCGACCTACTTTACCAGTAGGTCGCGTGACCTACTTACGTAAGCTTGTTGAGGAGGAGAGTGTTTCCCCGTCTTTCAAAGAGGCGGTCAACAATGTACTACTTTCTTTAAAACAACAACTAACCGATGCGGAAATTAAAAAATTAACAGGTGGAATTCAAACTGGTCTATTAGATGAGATTGAATAGTAAATATGACCTGTGTCAGACAAGACATTAAAATCACTTTCTAGTATTGAGAGAAAAGTTTTGAAAAAGTTCAAAGTTTTTCTCTCGGTAGTACCGAGTTTCAAACACATTATAAACAATTATTAAAAATCATTATGAAAACAGGAATTATTACCCAAATTGTCGGGCCAATTGTGGATGTACATTTTGTGGATGGAGTGCCATCGCTCCTGAACGCGCTGATTATTACCAAAGAAGACAAGTCAACGATTACTCTCGAAGTAGCACAACACATTGGCCTTGACCGAGTACGGGCGATTGCGATGCAGGACACTCAGGGGCTGGAGCGAGGAATGTCTGTCGCTGATACTGGTACGTCCATTTCTGTGCCAGTGGGAGAGCAATCACTAGGACGACTCTTTAATGTACTCGGTAAGACTCTTGACAGTAAAGGCGAAATTACCACCGCACCTCTACGTGGTATTCACCAGGAAGCCCCAGCTTTTGTTGAGCAATCAACTAGTACAGAAGTGTTTGAAACCGGTATCAAGTCTGTGGATTTGCTCGCCCCTTTCATTAAGGGAGGTAAGGTAGGGCTCTTTGGTGGAGCGGGAGTAGGTAAAACTGTGCTCATTCAGGAACTCATTCATAACGTGGCTTCCGAACACGGGGGCTACTCGGTATTTGCCGGAGTAGGTGAGCGAGTGCGTGAAGGAAATGACTTGTACCACGAAATGAAAGAATCAGGTGTGCTTGATAAAACTGCTTTGGTTTTTGGGCAAATGAATGAAGTGCCGGGCGCGCGTGCTCGAGTAGGGCTAACAGGTCTTACTATGGCCGAGGCGTTGCGTGACGAAGGAGGAAAAGATGTATTGTTCTTTATGGACAACGTCTTCCGCTTTACTCAGGCCGGACAAGAAGTATCGTCACTCCTCGGACGTGTATCTTCTGCTGTGGGATACCAGCCAACTTTGGCCGAGGAAATGGGTAAGATGCAGGAACGTATTACTTCAACCAAAAAAGGTTCGATTACTTCAGTACAGGCAGTGTACGTACCGGCCGACGACTTGACCGACCCAGCCCCGGCCACTACTTTCTCTCACCTGGACTCTACTGTCGTGCTCTCTCGTCAATTGGCCTCACTCGGTATTTACCCAGCCATTGACCCACTCGAAAGTAATTCATCGGCCCTTGACCCATTCATTGTCGGTGAAGAACACTATCGCGTGGCGCAGGGGGTGAAATTGGTATTGCAACGCTACAAAGATCTCCAAGACATTATTGCCATTCTCGGTATCGAGGAACTTTCTGAAGACGATAAACAAATCGTCTACCGCGCCCGCAAGATTCAGAAATTTATGAGTCAACCATTCTCAGTGGCAGAAGTATTTACCGGTACACCAGGAAAATATGTCTCACTAGCCGAGACCGTCCGTGGCTTTGGCGAAATTCTTGATGGAAAGCACGATGAGAAGGGTGAGCAAGCATTCTACATGAAGGGGGGTATAGATGAAGTAAAATGAGTAAACGAGGCATAGCCGACTATTACGAATTTTCGCGAGTAAATTTTTATTCCTAAAATTTATCCGCGCACCACCAATAACTCTCAATTAACGTATCGTCATTTGACTCCATCTATCAAAGGTATTATGTAGATAAAAATAGGTGTGAGTGGCTACAAACATTCTATTGCAAACATAAGTAATGCTTGTATAATCAAATTATGTCTACAGCAAAATTAAAAATCATATTTGATAAAGAGGCCGATGGGCGCTTCATCGCTGAAGTGCCTAGTTTGCCTGGCGTGTTGGCGTATGGCGTCACTTTGGCCGAAGCCAGGCGTAAGGTCTCGGCGATTGCACTGCGTACTTTAGCTGATAAAATGGAGCATGGTAGCAACCGTTCGGTAGCTACGCAGTTATTTGTCTATGACAATGTGGCCAGCCGTTAAAGCTAAGAAAGTTTTGCGAGCTCTTGAGTCTACTGGCTGGATAGTGATAAGACAACGAGGGTCACATCGAATTATATCCAAAACAGGTTATCCAGATTTTACTTTTGCTTTCCACGATAAAGAAGAGATTGGTCCCAAGATGTTATCCAGAATTGCGAAACATACAGATTTAACCCCAAATGATTTATGAAATTACTAAACTTAACTATATCTCGCGTTGACGCCCCTGTTTTTGACGGCGGTGTCGTGTCGGTGACGGTACCGGGGAGCGAAGGGGAGATGACTCTGATGGCTGACCACATGGCTCTGATTTCCGCTCTTAAACCAGGCGTTATCACCATCAGACAAACTGATGATCTAGATATTGTCCATGAGATTACTAACGGAACCATAGAAGTCCATGACAATCACGCCACCATTTTGATCTAATTACCAACAAACTACTCAAACACCGCACCAAAACCTTTCGGTTAAACCGAAAGGTTTTTGCTAACTTTTAAAGAGTAAAAATTGTACAGTTCTAAATAATCAGACCCTAAACCTACCGATTAATCGGTAGGTTTAGGTAGAATTGTATGGCATACAAAGATAAAACCTAGCGATATATCGCTTGGTTTATTTCTGACACCCTGGGCAAAAATGGGTACCTCTACCAGCGACGCGGGTTTTTTCTATGATATGACCACAGCGAGGGCAGGAGGTGCCCTGTTTACCAAAAACCTTTAGAAAGCTGGAGAAATTACCTTTGTTGCCGTCTGTGTCTATGAAATGTTGAAAAGTAGTGCCACCGACCTTGATGGACTCGTTCATGACGTCTCCGGAAGACGTGGCGATAGCCACCGCCTCTTTTTTAGTCATGGTATCGCATATTCTGGTTGGTAGCACTTTGGCGCGCCACAGTGCTTCATCGACATAGATGTTACCCAACCCAGCGACAAATTGTTGATTCAAAAGGGCTGCTTTCACCGGGGTCTTTTTCTTGAGTAGGGTAGTAGTAAACCATTTAGTATCAAACTCTGGATGAATTGGTTCTGGCCCAAATCTACTTTTGGCTACTTCTACTTCTTGCTTAGTGGCAATCTTTAGGTAGCCAAATAATCTCATGTCGTTAAAATAAAGAGTGCCACCACCATCAAACCCAAAGGCCACCCGACTATGTTTGTGGGGAAAGGTGATATTCTCACTATCTTTATCACTGTGTCCGCCTCCAACTATCTGACCCTTTTTATCAATATAGAAAAACTGCCCAGTCATTTTTAAATGGGCCAGCAAAAACAAATCTGGTTTTTTATCAAAACTAAAGATCAATAATTTACCGATTCGGTCTATATATTTAATGGTCTGATTTTTAAGACGTGATTCAAAGGTGGGGTCGTGGGCGACCGTTCGAGTTTTATAGATTTCAATTTTTTTAATCCTTTTTCCAACTATTTTGTGTAGGAGTTGCAGGCGGACTGTCTCTACTTCTGGTAGTTCTGGCATGGGTGCATTATACGCAATATTTATCACTTGCCCAGTTTTTGTGGAGCTGTCAATCATACAATTCACGAACTGACGACGTGGATTGCTTCACTATAGTTCGCAAAGACGACTAAAACTAGGGTTTCAGTCGTCCGGCCAGCGTAGCTGGCCGTCTTTGTGAGGAAGAATGACGAAGCAATCCATGGTTGGTCAGAATAGTTATCTAACAATTATAACTATTTTACTGTGAATTGGTGCTGTTAACAGTATTAATTTTGGCGGTTTTATGGTTCGCGGTCGCTAATGTGTTTGTAATTAGTGGGTGAGTTTAAACATAATCCAAATTCCGATAATAGCACCAATGGCGTTAAATAAAATTGAAGCAAAGGAAAAATAACTTACTCCCCAAAGTAGCGGAATGTAACCACCGATGATACCGCCGATTAACATCCCCACCCAAATTGTCTGTTTAGATTCCATAGAAAAATTATACCCCTAAAATAAAAATAACCTACCTGCAGAGCGGTAAGTTATCTTTATCGTAACACTAAACATTGGACTTCTTTCAAAAGTAGATGCAGGTGTGCTGGTTGGAGGGATTTTACCAACAGAGCCGTATATAGATATACGGTGACCGAGGTAAAATCCTGAAACCAGTGCAGATGCGCTACTTTTGAAAGAAGTTTATTAATAAATCATCCTTCGCAACTAAGGCAAACTGATCCGCCGACATGGATTCTGGGTCGCATCGCTGTGGCGCCAGCTTCTACTTCTGGTAAATCAAAATCAAAATCATCAAATATTTCTTTTCCCATACAAATACAGTTTAGCATGGGCAAAAAGTCAGCTGATTTAAGTTATGCACGTCATTTTAAAAAACAGCACATTCGAACACTGTTTTTATATTTATTCAAGAGTAGTGATGAATATTTTATAAATAAAGTTCACAAAAGGATCGACATCTGGACCATAGACAATAGCAGCTCCTAATCCACCAGTGATGGTAATAGTTATCAATCCTAGAATTGCCAAGAGAGGAGAGAATCTAAGGATAAACCGTGTCAGTTTTTGGATTATTCCAATTTTAGTAATAAAACTGAGAAAATTGTTCCGTCGGCACCACTCAACAAGATAAGTACCAGCCAGGATTGAGAAGATGACAACGGTCGCTCCAGCATACATGCTATGGATTTCTACCAAGGGCATTTTGGTCGGGTCGGTAACCTGTATTAATTCTTCAGCTATTTCACCAGTAGAGAAGGTTAAATAAGCGGAGATTGTTCCCAAGATTATCAATATGGCTTTGATTTCAAAATAAGCTGGGCGCTTAACAATAAAACTAAAGCGTAGAATTTCAAAGGCGGTGTAGAGGACTAAGATTCCAATCGGAAAATGTACGAGTAGTGGGTGAATGTTCATATACAAAATAACTATTTCTTCTAATACAGTATAAGTATAGCTTGAAAGCATGATGTTATTAGTAGCAAAGACCAACAATCTGGGTACATTGGTGAAAGTATTTGTTCTTTTAGATTCTTGTATCATCACCTGAGATACCCGCACAACCCACCACCACATGTCCGTGAAGGGGAAGTCTGGAATACCACAATTAATTGTGGTATTCCTGTGGTTGGTTGTTGTGGAAAATAGGGAAGGGGGGGTGAGGATTTTATTGTGTTGCTAAATAATCATTAGTGACGAAAAGGGATATATATAAAATTGAACACCGGCATAATGCCGGTGTTCTCGGAGCTCGAAGGCCTTAGTCACTGTATAATATACCAATATACCTTACCGTCAGAAACCTGCCTTTTAAGCCCAGATTTACGTTGTTTTTAAGATAAATATAAGAAGAAACAGTTGCATTATCCTATAAGTGGGGCATTATTAACATATTAGTGTTCAACATTTAATTTCATATGCCAGAGACAAAAAACGATGAAAACAACCAGCAGTTCAGCGCAACCGAAAACAAAGTAGAGCAAAAACCAAATGTAGAAGAAGAAGCAAGACCAATTACACTACAAGAGCATCTTGCCCAAATGGAAAATGATACTATTGAGTTTCCTACTGTTGAAGTAGCCCCGACCACAATCGCAAAGGTTGACGATTTTAATACTTACGAGCAAGAAAAAAGGGATGTAGTCATAGAGGAGAAGAAATCAGAGTTGGTGGAAACAAATGAGACACAGATGGCGTCCACATTTACAAAAGCCAGTGATGTTTTGAATTCAAGGTCACAACCCATAGTAGTCCAGACCTCAAAACTGAAATCTGCTTCACAACATGTTTCAGCCCTAGTAAAAGAACTGTTGGTGAGGATGACAGAAAAGGAGTCGAACAAAACAGCCACGGCATTTATAACAGGAATTTTAATCGGCGCATTGCTTACCTATTTTCTTGTTTAGAATATTCTTAAACTGCCCACAACACAGGGGGTGTTTCTGAAAGGTGTTTTTATTGTGCAACAGTAATTCTGATTCTTGGTTTGAAAATTATGTGCATATTTATTTTATTCCAGGGATTTGGAACTGCTATACTAAACAGAGGAGCTATTTACTCAATAATTTTATAGTGTATGGCATTTAATGTTGGAGTTGGTTTAGGTGAAGGTGAAGATTCGTATATCGTTGGTGTGAATGCTTGTCAACAAGCAGTCACGGAAATGGGCGGACAACCTAATCTCATTATTCTCTTTTCTTCAATAAAGTATGATCAAGAGAAGGTGAACGCAGGAGTGCGCTCAGTTAGTGGTGATGCACTTTTGGTTGGTTCGTCGACAGCCGGAGAGATAACGACGAACGGACCGTCAAACAAACATTCTGTGGCTGTGATGGCGATTCGCTCTGATGATACTAAGTTTTATGGTGGGCTCGGATTGGGTATTGCCGAAGATCCCTTTGCGGCTGGGAAGGAGGCAGCTGATAATGTCAAAAAACAAACGACTGAAAACTTACGCACATTTATGATGTTTCCCGATGTACTCGTTGGTAATGGGGCAGAGATTGTCCGTGGTGTACTCTCTTCACTCGGAGAGCACTTTCCGGTTGTTGGTGGAGCCTCGGGAGATGATTTTGAATTCAAGAAAACCTACCAACATTTGAATGACAAGGTGTATTCCGGATCAGTGGTTGGTCTTGGTTGGGTGGGGAACTTTGCTCTCGGGATTGGAGTCAAACACGGTTGGATTCCCGTTGGCACGTCAAAGAAGGTTACACGATCAGAAGGCTCGGTGGTTCATGAACTAGATGGAAAACCAGCCATCTCAATCTATGAGGAGTATTTCGGTGCAGAAGAAGCGGCCGTACTTAGAACGGAAACCCTCGCTAAACTGGCTATCACCTATCCGCTCGGTATGAGGGTAGAGGGCAGTGACGAAATGCTTATTCGTGATCCGATTACCGTTGACGAGCATGGTTCAATTACCTGTGCGGCCGAGATACCACTTAATTCCGACATCCAACTTATGATTGGCAGTCGCGAGGAGGCAGTAAAAGTAGCCGGTGAGGCAGCTCGTAATGCCGTAGAACAACTTGACGGTGCCGTTCCTAAGGCGGTTATTATATTCAACTGTATTGCCCGCAATAAGCTCTTTGGTGAACACGCCGGCGACGAGATTAGCGCTATTCAAAAGGCGGTTGGTGTATCGACGCCACTCATTGGATTTTACACGTACGGAGAGCAAGCCCCACTTGGCGGTGAGGTGCGCAACATCGAGAAATGCAATCCGGCTTTCCACAATGAGACGGTTGTCATCGCTGTTATCGGAGATTCCAAGGCCTAGTCCTTATGAGAACATTATCGCATCTACAGTATATCGGGTATGGGCTGTTACTTGTTGCCGTTGTCGTTACGACAGTGTATTTATTGTTTTTTCTTCTTCCGGGAATGAATCGCGAAAAAACCGCTACGATTGTGTTTAGTGGTCCTTTGGCACTAGAAAGCACACAGGCTATTTTGAACACCGTTAATTTGGCACTCACTGAAGTGAACCATACCGCCGGTGGTCTGAAGCTCAGACTTGAAGTGCTCGACGATGGCGATGAGACTGGCTCTTGGATACCTGAAAAAGAGGCAGAGAATGCCCGTAAAGCAGTGGCCATTAAGGACGTGGTCGCTTACTTTGGGCCTCTTAATAGCGGGGCAGCCAAAATTTCCATGCCTATTCTCAATGAAGCAGGTATTGTACAGATGTCTCCGGCCACCACCTGGCCTGGTCTCACTAAGATTGGTTTTCAGCCGGGCGAGCCCGGGGTATTTTATCCCACCGGGACGAGACACTTTATTCGGTTATGTACCACTGATGACCTACAAGGGCCAGCTGGTGCCATTTGGGCTAAAGAATTGGGATTTAAATCTGTCTACATTCTTGACGATGGAGAATCCTACGGTAATGGTATTGCTAGACTTTTTGAAGCTGAATCATTAAGAAACGGTATAAAAATCACTGGAACAAAGTCTATTTCAGTGAACACGGACTTCAAGTCTCTGACCCAGACTATCATTGATTCCGGTGCAGAGCTCGTCTATTTTGGTGGGGTCACTCCTAACGGGGCTCCTGAAATGGTACGGGCACTAAAAAATGCCAATGCCACTAACACTGTCTCTTTCATGGGTCCTGACGGCATTAGTGAAGAAGACTTTCTCATCCGGGCTGGAGGAGCGGCAGAAGGGGTGTACGTCACTGCGGTGGGGGTTCAACCAGCTGAAATACATACTGACGCGGCAGAGAGGTATGTCCAAACGTACAAAGCAACGTACGGAAGTGAACCAGATGCCTTCAGTGCTCTTGCTTACGATGGTATTCATCTACTCATAGATGCCTTGCAAAATGTTGGAAGTGTCAACCGTGCGGATATAATTAAACAAGTACGAAACACGCGTGAATATCCTGGCCTCTCTGGGTCATTCAGTTTTGATAAGAGTGGCGACACCACCGTGCACCTTATTAGTGGCTCTCGGGTTCAAGATGGTGCATTCACGTTTGTGAAGATACTTTCTCAGTAGTCAACCATTTTCCCAATGAAAATACTAATGAAATTACACAACAAACTTGCCTTTCAACTCGGATTTCCTTTTTTCCTGCTAGTTGTTTTCTTAAACCTGGCAGTGGGGGTCATTTCGTATCGTTCATACATCAAGGATACTGCTCAAGTGCAAAGTATACCAGCTCGGGTTGCCCAAACGGGAAGTGAACGGGTTGAGACGTTCTTCGATCAACTACACTTTGACATCAAGTTGGCAGCCCAAAGCACCCGCCTGCCATTGCATGAGGAAACGGGCTTCTTGCTACAAGACATTGTACGCATTAACCCCTCTATTATCGAGCTGGCCGTCTTTGATCAGGATGGAAAAGAAATGTACTTGGCAGAAGAGGTGACCACTCACATTTCCCTTCCTGGAGGAGATGACATTACAAAACAGGATTACTTTATTGAGACAATTGATCATAGGAAAGAGTACATTTCCAATCCACTTACGTCTATATACAACACCCCATATATCATTTGGTCGGTTCCCGTCATCATAGACGAGTCTACGGTTGTTATGATGCGCGCTGTCGTTGATATTAGCACGCTCTGGGAAACGATTGCACTAGTGTCAGAAAAGGATATCGATGGGGCACATGTGTATATTGTAGACAGTACGGGGACAATATTGGTATCAAATATTGACAATTACGGTGAACAATCTGGCTCGGCCAAGCGTGTACTAGATATAGTTTCGAAAGACCCACCCGTCTTCACTTACACTGGACAGTTCAATGTAGAGGTTGGTGGTAAAGCCGAATTGCTTCCTCCGACCAATTGGACAATTATTGCTGAGATACCTCTTGATACACTTATGGCCGAGACTCGAAGTAACCTTAACATTCTTTACGCGTTGGCGTTTATCTTCTTTTGTTTGACACTATACGAACTCTACGCCCTCCGTAAGTATCTTTTTGAACCTATTTCTGAATTTACTAAAATGATAAAAAAACTTAGTGCTGGAAATTACCAGACTCGGGTTACATTACAAATCGATAACGAATTGGCATCTCTCGCTACTGTCATGAACCAAATGGCAGAGCAGGTGAATGTGCAGACATCAGGTATTATTGAAAAATTGCAACAAACGGTCGTTGAACTCAACCAGAGCGCAGGATTGCTCATTCGGCGTGATCTTGAACTTACTCGCGCCAATGAAAAGCTAAAACAGCTCGATGATATGAAGTCTGATTTTGTCTCGCTCGTAACCCATCAACTACGCACACCACTCTCTGGAATTCGTTGGTCGCTCTCAATGCTTATCAACAATGAAATGGGCGAATTAAATCCTGATCAAAAACTGTATTTAATGAAAACATATGAGAGCAATAATCGTATGATTTCGCTCATCAACGACATGCTAAACGCTGACCGGGTAGATAGTGGAACGTTGAAATTCAAGTTCGCGCTGACAGATCTCGTGGATTTGATTGATAATGTGTTGGTAGAACTCTGGCCACACGCCACAAAGAAAGACATAAAGCTGAAATTCTTTCCGCGAGAAGAAGTACCGAAAGTTCTGATTGATCCGGAGAATATGCGTGTGGTGCTACAAAATTTGATTGATAATGCCATTAAGTACTCGAAAAATGGTACGGAAGTGCGTATTGGAATTAAACAAATTGACAATAATGTGGAGATAGCCGTTGAAAATTATGGCATTGGTATTCCTGCTGATCAGCAATCAAAAATATTCACTCGGTTCTTTCGGGCACCGAATGCGGTACATACAGAAACGGATGGATCAGGACTTGGTTTATATATCGTAGCCAGTATCGTGAAAAAACACCATGGCACTATACGCTTTTCGAGCACAGAGAATGAGTCCACGACATTTTATGTTACACTTCCATTAAATAAATCATTATAAATATATGAATTCAAAAATTGTACTGATAGAGGACGACCAAACGCTTGGAGAGATGTTGAAGAAGAAACTTACCCTGATTGGGTACACGGTAACACATGTCATTGATGGAGCTGAGGGACTCAAAATGATACAGCAGGAAAAACCAGACCTCGTACTGCTTGATATACTGCTCCCCACAATGAACGGATACGAAATTCTCGAGGCAAAACGAGATGACCCTTCGATCAAAGACATCCCCGTTATAATAGTCTCAAACTCGGGCCAGCCCGTAGAGCTTCAGCGTGCGCTTGAGCTCGGTGCTACTGATTACTTTATCAAAGCACAATTCGACCCAGATGAAATTATTTCAAAAGTGACTACCCTTGTACCACCAACTAAAATCACCGCACCGGCATCGCTTGCCAATAAGAAGATTCTTTTGGTTGAAGATGACAAGTTTCTCTCTGATGTATTAACTAGGAAGCTCACGAATGAAGGGTGTAAGGTGCTTCATGCTGTGACTGGAGAATCTTCGCTCGAAATGGCCGAACGTGAACAGCCAGACATGATACTTCTTGACTTAGTTCTTCCAGGAATCACCGGATTTGATGTCCTGGAGAAATTACGCGCAAATCCTAATACGAAAAATACCCATGTCATCATCCTCTCAAATTTGAGTCAGTCAGAAGATAAGGATCGAGCAAACACCCTTGGTGCTGATGCCTTTCTCGTCAAAGCCATGAACACCCCGGGAAATATTTTTAATACGATTGTTTCAGTCTTGGCTTCTTCGTAGACGCTCATGGGAGAACAATTTCAGTAATTGACTCATTAGTTAGAACTTTGTCAGTAAAATAAAAAACACATACTTCTAAGCGTGATCTTTTGTCTCAACTTCTCCGTCTAACTCTTTCCCCCTCGACTAGATTTTTTAGCTAGCAGTTCTCTTTTTGCCTCTAAACGTTTTAATGATTTATAAGGGCTTTTCTTAGTTTTGTTTTTTGGACTCAATGCAATTATTCGTGTCATATCCACTAGTATATAGTAAATTTTATTTACAGTGAAGGTGTTCGTTGCAGATAATAATAAACGTTACCGAAACCCTCTCGAGTCATTAATAAATAGGTTACCGTGTCGTTCATATGAATATGACGACAAAAACAGACATCT
>Ga0210043_1000894_pt1 | contig 29332 bp, 28 predicted proteins | sample CryGeymet201501t_FD_183990 | JGI IMG/M metagenome (GOLD analysis project Ga0210043, IMG submission 183990) | Groundwater microbial communities from Crystal Geyser aquifers in Utah, USA - Crystal Geyser metaG 2015-01t (SPAdes) (version 2) | ecosystem: Environmental > Aquatic > Deep subsurface >... | reverse complement strand
GGGGTAAAAATAGAAATGGAAGTAACCGTTTTCGCTGCAAATTTTGTAGAGTTAGTAAAACCAGGAAACGCAGTGATTTAAGTCAAAAATATCAGCTTGGTTTGTTTCAAAATTGGTTGCTCGGAAAACATTCAAAAGATGAAATTGCAGATAGATATAATGTTGACCGTAAAACATTGACTCGCTGGTTTACTCCATTTTGGAATTTAGAACCAACTCCAAAACAAACAAAAATTGCCAGCAAAATACTCATAATTGACGGAAAATACGTTGAGCAAAATTCTTGCGTTTTGCTTGCAGTCTGCAATAAGAAAGTAGCATTTTGGCATTTTACTCAACGAGAAAATTATTCAAGTTGGAAAACATTTTTTGATGCTTTCAAGCAGATTCCTTTTGCAGTTGTTTGTGACGGTCAAAAAGGCATGATTAAGGCTATCAAACAGCGTTTTCCAGGTGTAATTATCCAACGATGTCAATTCCATGTCATTCAATATTGCACTATTAAATTGACCAAAAATCCAGAAAGTGACGCTGCTCAAAAACTAAGATTTTTAGTGCTTGAGATATCTCAAATCAAAACAAGAGAGCAACTAAAAATTTGGCTTACCAATTATAAATATTGGCACACAACAAACAAAGATTTTATTAAAGAAAAAACATTTCAGGTTGAAGAACTAACGCCAACAGGTAGACCAAAATGGCACTACACTCACGGCAGATTACACGCTGCTCATTCACATTTGAAAAACTCACTACCGTATCTTTTTAGATATTTACAGCACCTTGAAATTCCAAACACCACGAATTTTGTTGAAGGTGGAATTAACTCACTTATGCAAGAGAAATTACGTTTCCACAGAGGTCTGAGCCTATCAAAAAGAAGAATTTTGATCGCTCATTTTCTGAGCTCTAAACAATGAGAAAAACCAACGCAAAATGTCCCTTAACCCGTAATTTTATAATATTACTTTATAAATAGAAAAAGCTCAGTTTAATCGCTGCTGAGCTTTTTATTTTTATAATTTAGAATAGGGTGCTGATTAAAAAGATACTCCCAATTGTAATACAGTACCAACCAAATATTTCTAACTTAGCTTGATCAATAATATACTTAAGGATCTTAAGGCTGGAAACACCAGTGATAAAGGCAGCGATAGCTCCTACTAAGTAAAGGGATGGACTAACCCCATTTAAACCCATTTCAATGACGTCTAAGCCTTGCAAGATTGTTGCTCCCAAAATTGCTGGAATGGCAAGATAAAAAGAAAATTTAAACGCTTCTCTTCGATCAATTTTTTGGATTAAGCTGCCAAATAAAGTTGAGCCTGAACGTGATATTCCCGGGATAATAGCGAATGCTTGAAAGATGCCAGTGATGAGCGCAGTTTTAAAGCCTATTTCCTTGGTGGTATTCTCTTGTTGTAATTTTTTGTCTGAGATCAAGTTTAATATCCCAGTGATAATTAAAAATCCGGAAACTAATAGGGTCGAAGTAATTATTGATTCAATATAATCTTTGATAAGAAGCCCGGCAATAACAGCTGGAATTGTCCCAACAGCAATAATTAGCCACTGTTTTAATTTTAATTTTATCAAATCCTTCCAGAAAAAAATGATGACTGCTAGTAGTGTCCCAAAATGGAGAAAAGTATCAAAAGCAATGTTTGCTTCAGTGAAACCAAAGAGTCGTTGAGTGAGAGCTAAATGTCCAGAACTTGAGACTGGTAGGAACTCAGTAATTCCTTGAATAAATCCAAGTGCCAAAGCTTGAAACAGATTCATCTTTATTGTTTTTTAATATTATCTTTGTAGTATGAATCTAAGAGTTTTTTGATTAAATCTTTTCCTCCAAGCCCAAGTGATAAGCCTAGCCCTAGTGAGACTGCAAAGACAAAGCCAACAAAGAGGATTAAAATAAATTCACTAGCGATCCCTATCTCACTAATGCTGATTAATACAGCAACAGTCATGACAAGGTAGCTAGAAATCTTGCCAAGTGCTCTCCCAGTTTTTGGATCAATACTTTTGATGGAGCCTTTGACAAGTCCTTCTACTAATCCTGCTAGTAATACCCCAAAGAATAAGATGATAACTGCTGAAATTATATTTGGGACAAAAGCAAGAACTCTTTCAAGAATATGTGAAAGTGAGGTTAAGCCTAGAATAGCAATGCTTGTTTGAATAATCACTAACATGAATATCCAGTAGACAACTGCTCCAACAATTTGTTCTATTCTTTTGCCTACTTCCGAGTTAGTGATGAAGTGTTCAACGGGGGTATTTTGAAGTGCTTTTGAGATTTTCAGTGAGTCTAAGGTTTTAATAATCAAGTTTCTGATTGCATTGGCAATTGCTGTCCCCACAATAAATATAGCTAAGGCAGCTATTATTTTAGGCAGATATATAGAGAATTCAGACAAAGTCTGTAAAAAGATAATTGATAATGATTGGTACCAGTTTTCTAACATAATGTTTTAATTATACCTGTTTATAAAGATTTTATAATTATTAGTTTGTTTTATCAAAGGAAAGTTTATCATAAATTGTTCTTCGTTAGCTTTCCAGACAGTTTTTTCGTTTTGACCTACTACAATATATTTAACACTATACTTTTTAAGTAGTTCTAAGTGGTTAATTGGATCAGAAAATATTAGTTGGACATCTCTTTCAATCGGTCGATAATCGTAGCCATGGGTCCAAAGCCAACCACGATAAGTGAGAAGTGTTTGTCTGCCTGTTAGGTTAAATACAAAGTGATTGTGTTTGTCTCCAGTTAGCCAAACAGCATCAAATTCTGTTTCATTTTCTACCCAATCAGCTAAATCAAGTTCTTCTTTTTGGTACATAATATGGCTATGCAAGTCGTGGCGGACGATGTAATAGGCATCCATCAGACCAGAAAGAATTATTAAGAAAAATGTTATCCCGAGTAAAATGTCTATGGCTTTTTTTATGAATAAATTTTTCCACTTCTTTTTTACTATTTGCTCAAAGGTATAGACAGTTAGAAATGAAAATCCCAACGATGACCAAATAAACATTTTTGTGTTATCCCAAGCAAATGGTTGGAAGAGAAAGAGATTTGCGATTATGAATATAAATACAAATGGAGAAAAAATGAATAATTTTTTTATTTCCTTTTTTGCAATGAGTAAAAAACCGAAAATTGATAACCATGGTACTAAAAACCAATTTCTCCACCAGAACTCAAACCAATTCATCTGGTATGATTTGGCTAACCATCCTGGATAGAATTTTGAGAAACCTTGGTCAACATTGCTTAAGAAGTAGTGACCGATTAAAGGAAGGGAGATTAGCCCGGTGATAATTAATACATTCCCCCACTCTGTCAATCTCTGTCCGGGCCATTGCTTGACTGAATAATTTATAAATTTATTTTTTGATTTATTTAAGATGTCTTCAACAGACCAAAAAGCTAGAATGATGAATGCCGCTAAGAATGAATGAGTGTGGATAATCGGCATCAGTCCCAAAATTATACTGGCAACGATAGATTGCTTGAGGCTGACTGTTTTATTTTGAAAAAAGTTTTTATAAATAATGGTTAAAGCTAACACAGTCAGAGGAAATCCGAGTAGGAATGCCCGTTGAGGAATAATCATACTGTCGATGACATTAATCCATTTAATATGATAAAGATCGTATCGAGTTACTTCATGAGCAGGATTGAGTAGTGCTAAGAGGGAATTTTTACTTTCTACTACTTCTTTTATAAAGAAATAAAAGCCTAACCCTCCATTAAACATAAAGATCAGTGAACTTAAGATAGCCTTTTTTTCAGATTGCCACAATGTTTTAAAAAAGTAGTAGATAGACCACACAAAAAATAATGACAGTAAGAAACTAGGAACGATGAAACTATAGATGAAGTTACCTGATATTTTAAGAGCAAAAGCACTAATCAGGTCAGCTATGAATGGATAGCTGAATTTAGCATTAATAAGAAATGGACTGGAGTTGAGAAGGAGTCCTCTGTTTGCCATTGCAGATCCAATTGTAAAATGGGCAGCCCAGTCTCCCCAAATATTGACGTGTCCAGCCACTAAGTTACCAAACTTATCAATAAATAATGCCCGAGACCAAAAAATGAGGAAATAGATAAACCAAAAAGTGAAAAATATTTTAGTAAGTATTGAATTATTGCTATTTGAGCTCTGCATAAAGAGTGCTGACCCAGCCTTGTTTATTATCAATACTTAATTTTATCCAATTTTGAGTCTGTTGTCCAAGATAGGGGTACTCTTTGCCTGACTCTACAGTTCCAATAATTGTACCAGCAGAATTGGAAGCATCTCTAGCTTTTAAAACCTCAACCCCATTTTCAAAATAGTTTGTTTTTTTAATTAACACTTTCCCCCCTCCTAGCGAAACTGATTGAGGTTGTGACCTCAATGGCTGAGCTGTTGCCTGTGGGAAGGGACTTGCAATTGTTACTCCTTGAACTTCTCCAGAGATTGTTGCATCTATGGTAGTTTTCCTCTGTATCTGAGAGCTTTGGCTACTTTCCAGAGGGACAGGCTTTTCAGTTTGAGCTAAGGTTTCTTGATCATTTATGAGATTATCTTTTGCTAACTTAACTAAGATATTAAGGCGATGCCCTTTAACAATATTGATAGTGTGATTTTGAGTTTCATATGAGGGCAAAGAAATTTCGAAATCATGGCTACCTTCTTCTATTCCTACTTCACTATACGGAGCGAATTGCTTCCCTTTTCCATCAATGCTAATTATCCCTCCATCAGGAATACTTAATACGGTAACTTCAGTGTTATTTTTATCAGAGAGTTTTTCTAACTCATAAATAACTCCTCCACTTGCAGCAAGACTAGGTCCTGGTTTCCAGGTAATAACGCTCAACATCCCCTTTCTTAGATTAAGTGAGGTTTCGTATGCAGTTAAATTGGGATTTTCAGGTTCAAGTTTAACAATATATTCACCTGGTTTAATATCCTTAGTGAGAAAAGGGCTTTTGCCTAAAAATTGATCATCAATAAAAATTGAGACAATCTCATCGTTAGTAATTACTTGTAGTCCAGCTTTATTTTTTCGTTCTAGTGGATTACAACCAGAGAACAGTAGTGCGCTGCTAATAATAACAATACCCATTAAGAGTTTTGCCCCGATTATTTTCATTAGTTCAGTTTAACACAAAGCAATCTTGAGTACTTGATCAACGTGCTCAACTGGGAAGAATTTAACATCTTGTTTTACAGAATCAGGAATTTCTTCTAAGTCACGTTCATTATCTTGAGGAATGATGATTGTTTTACTACCAGCTCTGTGTGCCGCAATTGCTTTCTCTTTCAATCCGCCAATTCTTAAGACTCTGCCCCGAAGGGTGACTTCGCCAGTCATGGCAACTTCTTTGTTGACTGCTTTATCTGTAAATGCCGAGACAATGGCAGTTGTAATGGTTACACCAGCTGACGGACCATCTTTTGGAACGGCACCCTCAGGGACGTGGATGTGGACATTAGTTTTATCAATTTTTTCTTGGGTAATGCCTAATTTCTTGGCATTTGATTTAACATAGGTGAAGGCTGCCTCAGCAGATTCTTTCATGACATCTCCAAGTTTTCCAGTTAGTTTAACTAGACCTTTGCCCGGAGTCAATGCAACTTCAACAAACAATACATCTCCACCGACCCTTGTCCAAGCTAGTCCTGTCGCTAAGCCAATTTCATTTTCTTTTTCTGTTAATGTCTCATCATATTTTTCTGGACCAAGTAGTTCCCTAACTTTTTTGTCATTGATGATAATTTTATTTGCCTTCGTCTCTAAGATTTCTCTAACAGTTTTTCTCATGACTTTGCCGATATTTCTTTCAAGATCTCTTACCCCAGCTTCTCGTGTATACCTGGAGATGATTTTCTCAAAAGTGCTTCCCTCAACTTTCACTTCTTTTTTATCTAAGCCATGTGACTGCAATATCTTAGGTAAAAGATGATCCTCTGCTATATGGAACTTTTCATCACTGGTATAGCCGGAGTAACTGATAATCTCTAGCCTGTCTCGTAAGGCAGGGGGAATGGTATCGAGTGTGTTGGCAGTAGTAATAAAAAGTACCTGAGATAAGTCAAATGGGAGGTCTAAGTAGTGATCCTCAAAACCGTGATTTTGTTCTGGATCAAGGGCTTCTAAAAGTGCAGCTGAAGGATCACCTTTATAGTCAGAGCCTAGTTTATCCACTTCATCGAGCATGAAAACAGGATTAATGGTCCCGGCTTGTTTGATTCCGTTGATTATTCTTCCTGGCATAGCCCCAACATAGGTCCTTCTGTGGCCTCTTATTTCTGCTTCATCACGAATCCCACCTAAGGATATTTTTGTAAACTTTCTACCTAGTGACTCAGCAACAGATTTTCCAATGCTGGTTTTACCGACACCAGGTGGTCCGACAAAACAAAGAATTGTTGGGATATTTTGATCTTCATCTTTTTGTTTAACTGATTGTTTTTTTTGTAGTACAGCAATAAACTCGATAATTCTTTCTTTAACTTTTGGCAATCCATAATGATTCTTTTCGAGGATTTTTTCAGCCTTTTTGAGATCATAATTGCCCTTACTGATCTTACCCCAAGGCATTTCAAAGAACGTATCAAGCCAACTTCTGATGTAACCAGCTTCAGGATTATACGGAGACATTTGTCTAACTTTACGAATTTCTTTAGCCACCTTCTTTTTTATCTCAGAAGTACATTTGAGTTTTTTTAATTTCTTAGAATAATCATCAGCAATTTCCTCTTCATCATCAATTTCACCAAGTTCTTTTTGGATGGTTCTCAGTCTTTCTCTGAGGACATTCTCACGCATGCTTTTGCTCATTTTGCTTTGAGTCTTATTGACAACGTCTTTTTCAATTTTCAAAATCTCAATTTCGTGAGAAAGCCTCGCTGCGACTAACTTCATTCTCTCCTTAATGTCCAGAGCTTCTAAGATTTGTTGTTTTTCCTTAGTAGAACCATTTAAGGTGCTGGCAATCTGATCGGTCATCTCTCCTGGAGATGCTCCACTCATTAACTTCATGAAACTCAAGAATTCAACGCTCCGACCCATTTGGATTGAATTGTGAAATTCTTGTTGAAGATGTTTTGCTAAGGCTTTTGTTTCAGAATCTTTTTTATCAATGTCAGAAAGAACCTTTACCTGTCCGTAGAAGGGGTTTGTTTTGACAAAGCCAATAATTCTCACACGATCGATGCCTCTAGCAAGAACATTAAGTTGATCTGAAGTGTCTAGAGCTTTTTCTAAAACTGCTAAAGTCCCAACTTGATATAAATCACTTGGTTTGGGGTTATCTAGGTTAGCTTTTTTTTGAGTAACTAAGACAACTAGTTTGCTTCCTTTGAGAGCTTTGCGTACCGAAGCTTGAGAGAGTTTTCTGCCGAAAGTTAGGACTGATTCAGTACTTGGGTAAAGGACCCCTTCTTTGATTGGGATAATCGGTAGAATGGAATCTTCTATAACGTCTTGAGATGGTTTCTTTGCATTAGGATTACCAAATAAATTCTTAGTCATTTGTTCTAACTCCTTGATCTCTCTTTCTAAATCAGGGATTTTTTTAATGGTTTTTTTCTTATCAGTTGGCTTTTTCTCCAGAGGTGATTTTTTATCATCCTGTGGCGGTTGGTGGTTGTCATTTGTCATAAGGATTAACTAGATTAGCATTGTAGCTTGATGAGTGCTAAACATCAAGGGGAAACTTTGTCATCTCCATCAATAAAAAGTTAAGATTGCGCTATGTAGTGTTTTTTTAATATGATAGAGATGCTTTGTTAATTAAAAATTATGACTTATTACTCACTTACCACCACCGAAACTTTAAAAAAACTTGATGTAAGAGATACTGGTCTTTCCGATTCTCAAGTTAGGAAACAAGAAGAGTTGTATGGAAAAAATGAGTTAATTGAGACTGATAAGATATCTCCTTTCAAAATATTAGTAGAACAGTTTTCTTCTTTTCTAGTATTCCTCTTGTTTGGAGCAACCATTTTAAGTTATGCCATTGGGGAATATATTGATGCGGCTGTAATCATGGCAGTGCTCTTTATCAATGCTTTGATTGGTTTTATCCAAGAATACAAAGCTGAAGAAGCCCTGGCAAAGTTAAAAAAAATGGAGACACTCCAGACTATTGTCATCAGAAATGGAGAGGAGATAGAGATTGACTCAGTCAATTTATTACCTGGGGATATAGTTGTTTTAACAGAGGGTGATAGAGTTCCCGCTGATGGCAGATTGCTGACTACACTTAATCTAGAAATAGATGAGAGTATGCTGACAGGAGAATCTAGATCAGTCGCTAAAAGCACTAAGCCAGTTTCAGACAAAGCTCCTCTGGCCGAGCGATATAGCATGGTTTACTCTGGGACTGTAGTCAGTAGAGGCAAGGGAACTTTTGTGGTAACAGCAATTGGAATGGAGACAGAGTTTGGGGCTATCGCCAAGCTTGTGCAAAAGGTTGCTACTACTTCTACTCCCCTGCAGTTAACTTTAGACAAGTTGGGAAAAATCCTAGGCTTGGTGAGCATAAGTTTAGTAGTCCCAGTCCTACTTTTAGGCTTAAATAAAGGATATGATTGGGCTGAAATAGCGATGTTATCCGTTGCCTTGGCAGTGTCTGCTATTCCAGAAGGTCTCCCGATAGTGGTTACTGTTGCTTTAGCGTTTGGGGTCAAGAGGATGGTTAAAAAACAGGTCCTGATTAGAAAATTAAGTGCTGTTGAAGCCTTAGGTAGTACCAATATCATTTGTACTGATAAAACAGGGACTATTACCCAGAATAAGATGGAAGTTTCTCATGTCTATACATTTGCCCTCGGTTTAAAACCATTCAAAGGCAATATTTCTTTAATAAAAAAATCACAGTCAGAGCTAATTGACTCGGCGATTATTTGTAATGATGCTACTTTAAAGATAGGGGACCCTACTGAGAAAGCTTTAGTTAGTTTTGCCTATGATGCTGGTCTGGATATTAAAGTTAGGAAGGATAATCCAAGAATTAATGAGTCACCTTTTAGCTCAGAGACGAAGTATATGATCACCTTAAATCAGGTGGGTAAAAAGAAAGTAGCGTTTGCAAAAGGAGCTCCAGAAAAAATTGTTAAGCTAAGTAAATTAACCAAAGATCAGAAGAGGGAGATTTTAGAAACAGTTGAAACAATGTCATCGCAAGGAATGAGGGTTTTGGGGTTTGCATCCAGACATATTAAAACTGATCAAGAGTTCTCAAAACATAGTGGCTATGACTTTTTGGGCTTAATCGGACTAATTGACCCTCCACGCAAATCAGTTAAAGGTGCGATTGCAAAGTGTTTGCAAGCAGGAATCAGGGTAGTGATGATTACAGGTGATCACCCGGTGACAGCGGCCTCGATTGCAGAGCAAGTGGGCATCAAGTCTGATAGTGTGGTGACAGGAAGAGAGATAGATCTTTTATCTGAGAGAGATTTTTCCAAGACAGCACAAAACACCAATATTTTTGCTCGAGTATCACCAGAACATAAGTTAAAAATTCTCGCAGTCTTTCAAAAACAAGGTCACTTTGTGGCCATGACAGGTGATGGAGTCAATGATGCTCCTGCTTTAAAAGAAGCAAATATTGGCATAGCAGTTGGCAGTGGTTCTGACCTAGCAAAAGAAGTCGCTGATATGGTCATTTTAGATGATGACTTTGCTTCAATTGTTGAAGCTATTAAAGAAGGTAGGGGAATTTTTTCTAATATTAAGAAGGTTGTTACTTTCCTAATTGCGGTTAATTTTTCTGAAATAATGATGCTGGCAACTAGTATTTTCTTGGGATTACCTCTCCCCCTTTTACCGATTCATTTACTCTGGTTAAATTTAGCGACAGATACTCTACCTAGTCTTGCTCTGACTGTTGACTCATATGCTAAGAATTTGATGCAACAAATGCCTTATGATCCAAGAAAGGAAATTACCAAGGGGGTCTTAAATTTCTCTATATTAGCCGGATCACTGGCTTTTGCAGCAAGCTTCAGTGTTTTTCTAATTGAATTATTCTTGTTTAATTCAACCGTTCCGCGGGCACAGACTATGACTTTCACCGTTGCAGTTTTATTTGAATTATTCTTTGTCTTTGTCGTGAGAACAGATAAGCGATTAAAAGACTCTCAGCCATTCGCTAATCGTTGGCTATTGGTTGCCGTTGGGATTGGGGTGATGTTACAAATGATCGCTGTTTATGGACCTTATGCAGATAGAATCTTTAAGACAGTTCCATTGGGAATCTTTGACTTTTTGATGATGCTCCCATTTGCTTTCTCAGGTGTTTTATTTTTTGAAGTAATTAGATTTTGTCAATGTACCATTTTTACTAAGAAATTAGATAGTAATGTTGTAAAATCATCACCATGAAAGACAAAGATTTTGTATCGTTATTACAAGAACAAGCTCAGCTTCAATCAAAGTTAAATAAGGAAAGACTACTGCCTAGGGAAGTTGATTGGGCAACATCTTTTATTGGAAATTATCCTTGGCAATTTATCTTAGTGATATCAGTTATAGGTGCAGTTATTTGGGAAGTTTTTTTAAGTTAAGTCTAAGACTACCTGGTGGATGAAGAAGTACATTTTTCCATAATCATTCCAGTAATGCTTGTAGCCGTCTTCACCAAAGTAAAGATTTTTATCATCTAAGTTATTGTATTTTTCAATTAGTTCAGCTAAATCTTTTTTTGAAAATTTTTTTAATGCTTTGATATCATCATTTGGTTGAAGTTTTAGATCATCGATTCCAGTTAGTAGATAGATAAAAGTAGTGTTATTTAGGTTATTGGTATCTAGCTTAGCATTTGTGATTACTTGAGCGACTGGTTTGAGATTTTTCTCTGTAATGGCAATAGTAAGTTCTTCTCGGGCCTCTCTAATTGCGGCGTCGAGAGGAGCTTCATCTTTCTCAATCCCACCTCCCACTAATCTACAAATTCCTGTGGGGTAAAAATCAGGTTTTTCTCCTAGCAGATAATCTCCGTTGTGATCCTTAATAACCAGTAGAACATGCCTATCTCTCGCAATGTTTCCAAAAGCAAAGCGGATCGAAATATTGTTAACTAACTTTTTCACTACAGTTTTATCTCTTCAAAAATAAATTTATCTAAATCTCCATCTAATGTGGCAGAGGTATCACTGGTTTCAACTTCGGTTCTAGTGTCTTTCACCAAGTGATATGGGTGCAGGACATAGTTTCTTATTTGATTTCCCCAGCTTGCATTAATGTGACCGCCTTTTTCTTTGGCCATTTCTGCCTCTTGTCTCTCTTCTTCAATTAGAGCTAATTTAGCTTTTAATATTTTTAGGGCTTTAGCCTTGTTCTGGGATTGTTTTCTTTCTTCACGGCACTTAACGACTATGCCAGTCGGTCTGTGGGTTAATTCAACCGCTGAGCTAGTCTTGTTGACACTTTGTCCCCCTGCTCCTCCGGCTCTGGTAAAGTTCCACTCCAGGTCTCCATCTTTAATTTCAACAGTATTATCATCCTCAATAATAGGTAGGATTTCAACCAAAGCAAATGAAGTTTGTCTAAGGTTATCAGCATTAAAGGGGCTCTGTCTGACTAAACGATGGGTCCCTGCCTCATTTTTGAGGTAGCCATAGGCGTATGGAGCAGTGACTTCATAACTAGCCTCTTTTATTCCGGCTGTTTCGCCGGCAATCTGGCTACTTAAAAAATATTTCCACTCTTTTCTTTCAAAATAGCGCATGTACATTCTAGAAAGCATTGAAGCCCAATCCATTGCTTCAGTTCCCCCTTGTCCGGGATGAATGGAAATAATTGCCCCTAGATGATCATAATTTCCATTGAGGAATTGATTAAGTTCAAGTTGTTTTAATAGTTTCTTAAATTTTCTAATTTCAGTAGTTAATTCTTGCTCCATTTCCGGAGCTTCTTGATCGGTATCCTCAATTAGTTCAACGATTGCTTCAATGTTCTCTTGTGATTTTAGAGTATCTTCGATTTGTTTGATTTTCTCTTTTCTAATGCCAATCTCTTGCATGACCGCTTGGGCAGAGCTAGTTTGCCAAAAATCTGGTGAAAAAGTTTGTTTTTCAAAACTGCTTAATTCAGCTTTAATGATTGCTAGGTTAATGTCAGATAATAGTTGGTCAGCCTTTTTCAATAGAGCTGAGATTTGATCACGAGTGGCTTGGTTCATAGAAGTTATTATAACTGATCTTTTATGGGAACAAATTTTAAACTAATGCTGTTGACACAGTGCCTGGTATTTTTTGGAGTTAGATTTTCCCCAGTAAAGACATGTCCGAGGTGAGCTTTACAATTATTACAAATTATCTCAGTTCTTATTCCATCTTGGTCAGGAATGTGTTTGACTGCCCCGTCAATCTCTTGATCAAAACTAGGCCAACCACAATGAGCATCAAACTTTGAGTCAGACTTATATAAAGGAGTTTCACATCTTTTGCAGAGATAGAGACCAGTTTCAAAGTGTTGGTCGTATTCTCCACTAAATGGAGTTTCAGTCCCTTTATTGGCTATGACTCTTTCTTCTGCTGGGGTAAGTTTGTTTATTTTCATTTCTTATAATCTCTTATATTAAAAATTAATTAGTTTTAAATTTAATAATTTCGTCTTTTTCTAATATAATATTTTTTGTTTGATCCATAAAGGTTATTTTATATGGTGTTAGGGGCAAACCAGATTGATTTTGTATTTGAATCCGGCAAGATTCATTTAAACAAATTTGCGGATGGTTGAGAATGACTGTTAGTTTTTTGGTTTGACCAGATTCTAATGGTAATAGAAAGCCAACTTGCTTAAAAGTTTGACCAGTAGAGTTAGTAATTGTATCTTTATAAAATTCTATCTGTTGATTGTCATATTGAATTTCTTTGACTGTTACATTTGGGTCGAGAATTATCCTTTGGTAATTAATATAGTCCAGCAAACTTTCAGAGTCATCATTATTAAAAATAATTTCGATATCAGTCCGATTGACACCTAAGCTAAAATCCACCTCTCTACTGATCTTTTTGTTGGCTTTATTTATGCCAACGTTTGATTCTACTAAGTAGAGATAAAAATCACTTTGATCACGGTATTCTATTTCTCCAGCAAAATTATATTCATCAAAAATCTCTTGTAAGGGTTGGTGCCAGGAAAATAACTGAATTTCTTTATGTTCTAAGCTAATAAATAATTGTTCAAGCAGTTGCATTTGCTGGTTTCTATCTAGATTAGCTAATCTGATTTTAAGGTGGTCAAATAAGATAGATAAGAAGTTAACCTTTTGTTTACTACCGGCAAAGAATGAGTTTCGATCAGCCCTGGCTAAGGCAGTTAAGTTATCTGCTGTGACAGTCACTCCATAATCAGGCAAATAGATTTCACCAGTCACTTTGATAATCTTTTCAATCATGTCAACATTGACTGCGGCAATGCTGTCAATTTTCCTTTCATTACCAAAAGCAAAATAGCTGGCAATTATCTTCGCTGAAGTAGGGAAATCTGGGTGCCAGTTAGAGTCTGGCAGTCTAAGACCTTCTCCCCCACTCAAGTACTCTTTTGCCCCTGGAGGGGCATCGACGTAGCCTGCAAATTGACCATCCGGTTCATAGATATCCTGGATGGTAATATTTGCAATCTTGCCATTATCAAAATCAATTCGTGCATATGAGCCCATGAACCCCCCACTGGATCTGATCTCATCAGTATTTTGCAGAAGGACTAAAATTGTGTGAGGCCCCCCATTAATATTTTCTAGAATTGTCAGTAGTTGATCATTATACTTGATCAGTGAGTGAAGTTTTGTTGTGACGTTGAGGTTAGATAAAAGTAAAGAGGAATCAGTACTTGTTTGAAGCTTAGTTAGCTTATCTTGAATTACACTTAATTCAGTCTCTAGGTCAATAAAACTGTTATTACCCTGCTCAGAGGAAAAAAAATTACTTGAAATATCGTTGATGATTGTCTCAAGAGCTGGAAGTGACTCAACTATTTCTAGGGTAGTTACCCAAGACTTGATAGTATCGCTTTGCCTCAATGTAATTGCAGAAAGTAGCTTAGGGAGAGGTTGTGCCATATGAGCAGCTTGACTTGCTTGAGTAAATTGCTGATTTTTGACAAACTTAAGTGATTGATTTGTCTTGTAAAGAGAAAAAGTCGTAAACATAACTATGAGAGACATTGAGAAGGCAATCAAGCTATAGCAAATGGTGCTGGTGGATAGTTTAAAGTTGAGAGGCTTAGCTAATTTTGGCATGATAACAATCACTAATTTACAAAGCTGACGACTATATTTTATTTCTATTATTTTAACTTAACTAGTTAGCAATATCCTGATATTATATACTTTTTAAGTATGACAAACGTAAAAAAACTGTGAGAACTAATCCTATTAAAAGTCCCCACAGTTTATTTTTCATTTAAGTGTTTCTATTGATGTGTTGCAGTAAGGATTTTATCGCCCTTATCTATTTGCATTAAGACATCAAGTCCTTCGGTTACCTTTCCAAAAACTGCATGTTTTCCATCTAGCCAAGGGGTAGCTAGGTGAGTAATGAAGATTTGGCTCCCGCCTGAATTTGGTCCTGAGTTAGCCATGGAAAGAACGCCTGGACCATCGTGCTTTAAGTTTTCATTAAACTCATCTTTAATACTGTAACCAGGTCCACCAGTTCCCCAGAGTTGTTCTGAATCTGGCTTTTTGGTAAGTGGATCACCGACTTGGGCCATAAAGTCAGGAATGACTCTATGGAAAATTATTCCATCATAGAACTTAGAGTCTACTAAATCTAAAAAGTTTGCTGTCGTTAAAGGAGCTTCTTCTCGGTAAAGTTCTATAACAATGTCTCCCTTAGTAGTTGTGAGGGTGACTGTCTTTGAGGCAATTTCTTTAAAGTCTGATATTTCTTTGAATTCTGCCATAGTTTTTTCTTCTTTCTTTTCCTGAGGGGGCTCAGTTTCTAATCTACTTATTATAGTTTCTGAACCTGATTTTATCTGCCCGTCACTAGTTTGTGAAGATGTGCAGCCAGAAAAGGCTACTCCACTTAGTAAAATAAATAATATGAGGCTAGGTAATTGATATTTTTTCTGCATAATCATAACTTATATAAAAGATACGGTCGGTGACAAGTATTAATTCTTGTTTAGTTTTAAAAAGGTCTTCATAATGGAGATAGATTCCTATGGAGATACTTTCCATTTTAAATCATCTATTCCATCCGCAAAGGTCTAATAATCATAGACCTAGGGTTTTACATTCAAAACCGCTTGGGTTTCTATCATTAATCGCACTTGGCTTTTTTGGATTGTTAAATGGAGCTTTATCTCAGTCAAATAATCTAGGTTACATCTTAGGTTTTGCCTCTAGCATAACTCCAGCTCAGGTAATGGAATTAACAAATGCTGAAAGAGCAAATGCTGGATTACCCCCATTAACGTTAAACAGTAAATTGACTGGGGCAGCTTTGTCTAAGGGTCAAGATATGTTTAATGATCAATATTGGGCCCATGTTGCTCCTGACGGAAAGCAACCCTGGAGTTTTATCAGTGAGAATGGCTACTCATATCGAGTCGCTGGTGAAAACCTAGCCAGAGATTTTTCCAATAGTAGTGACATGATGGCAGCTTGGATGAGATCTCCAACTCACAAAGCAAATATTGTTAATAACAGGTATCAAGAAATTGGTATAGCAGTTATCGATGGGGTGCTTGGTGGTCATGAGACCACATTGGTTGTACAGATGTTTGGTTCCCCGCAACAAAATGTTGCCGTAGTTCCAGAAAAAGCGGCCCAAGTACAAGTTGAAGAAACATATATCCCAGTAGCTGAGATCGCAGGAGAATTTGATGAGGAGACTATTAAAGAAGAGTTAGTAGCTCAAGTAAATCCTCCAGAACAAAAGTTTTCGAGCTTTGTGGTCGAAGCAGAGCAGTTATCCTTTTTTGAACCGGCAGTTTTATCAGGAGCACTAGTTCCACAAGGAAATTTTGTGATTCCTCCGCTATTTTCAGCTTTGCAACTTACTAAAGCATTTTTCTTAGCCTTGATTATTATGATTGTTCTGACCTTAATCTATGATGCATTTGTAATTGGTAATAGAAACACCTCTCGGATGGTGGGAAAAAATTTAGCACATATTATCTTTCTGGTAGGGGTTGGCTTTCTGTTAATTTTCTTTAAAGGAGGGATTGTAGGATGAGGAATGAATTTCAAAGGCACCAGCTAGCATATATTATCTTAATGATTGGCATCATGATTTTTATTTTCTCCTTTTTGGGAGCTTGGCCTAACCGAATAATCCAAAGAGTGATTGTTCTTGCAATGTCTATTTTTTATTTTTTATGGGGAATCTTGACCCACTTTAAAAGCAGAACAATTACTAAAGAAGTGATTTTAGAATATGGGTCAGTTTCATTATTAGCCGGAATATTGTTAATATTAATCACATTATGATGATTGGTATGTTATATTAGGGCACCTTATTAATTAACACTAAAGATTTTTATGAAAGGTATTATCCTCGCAGGTGGGTCCGGCACAAGGCTTAGACCGCTAACAAGAGTTACTAGCAAACAACTTCTTCCAATTTATAATAAGCCAATGATTTTCTATCCTTTGGAAACTCTGATGAGAGGTGGGATAAAAGAAATTTTAATTATTGTTGCTCCAGATCATGCTGGTGACTTCTTAAAACTGCTTGGTTCTGGAAAAGAATTTGGCTGTAAGTTTACTTACGAAATTCAAGATAAACCAGAAGGTTTAGCTCAAGCATTTATCATTGGGGAGAACTTTATTGGAGACGATGACGTGACTCTAATTCTTGGTGATAATGTTTATGAAGATGATTTTAAAGAGGCAATCAGCTCATTTAAGAGTGGCGGGAGAGTTTTCGCTAAAAAGGTTAGAGATCCAGAGAGGTTTGGAGTAGTTGAGTTTGACGAAAACCAGAAGGCGCTTTCTATTGTAGAAAAACCCAAGGATCCAAAATCAAATTATGCGGTGACTGGTTTATATATTTATGATAACTCAGTGATTGAAAAATCAAAGAATTTGCAGCCATCTCCACGTGGTGAGTTAGAGATTACTGATTTAAACAATGTTTATCTTGATGAAGGCACGCTTGACGTTGCCTTTGTTGAAGGTAAATGGTTAGATACAGGCACTTTTGAGTCACTCCATGAAGCGATTATCTTTGCTAGAGAGAGAGAATTGCTTAACAAAAACTAGTCTAATTTAGGTTAAAATAACTTAAACAATGAAAAAAATAGTTTCTTTATTATTAGCTCTAAGTTTGTTTATTGTACCTGTTGTAGTAATTGCAGCAGAGCAACCTATCTCACAAAAGGCATCGATTGCGGACGAAATAGCCGAGGTGTATCGTACCTATAAGGGTCAGCTCGCTGAGTATCGTCAAGCAAATGATCAATTTGTTATAGCTAAGGGTCAATTCCAGCAACTCAATACTTTATCCTCACTTGAAGTAGCAGTTCAAGATTTTAGAAAGGTTTTATCTTTGAGAGATCAAGTTTTATTAACTTATCTTAAATTAATAGAGTTGGAGCTAATTGAAGCAGACGGAATTAATTTAGAGGAGAAGGATATTGCCCTTGCAGAAACTCTTGACCTACAACGTGACTTTCTTGCTCATAAAGATTTAGTTGATAATGCCATTGATCGTGTTGCTGTAAATCGTGTTGCTGATAATTTTGAATTGCTTAGTCCCAGAATAGTAAATCTTAGTAACTATGCCTCTACTCTACTCAAGATTGGTAAGATGCAGACGATCCTTGATCAATCTTTAACGCTTGTTGAAGCGACCGACCCTCGTAATCTTACCGATGAGCCATCCTTAAAACTTAATGAAAAAATAAGAGCACACAATGAAATTACTAACCTAATTAATCAAATAGATACTGAACTAAATTCTGTTTGGGATGAAATTAAAATTGCTCGTGAAAAAAATAAGCTATCTGAAAATTCCAAAGTCAACGCAAGTATCTACGCAGGTCTTTCTCAAGTGCTAGTCTTTTTAGAAGAAATATTATTAGATCAATGAATAACAACTCAGACTTTAACCAGACACAATTTGCTTCTCAAGAGCCAGTGATGGAAGATGCTGTAAGTTATCAGGAGCCAGTTACTGAAGATATACAAGTAGCCCAGTCAACAAAAAATAGAAGAAAACTGATAGTTTTTGGGGTAATTGGCTTTGTCTTGATTTTAGTATTTATTTTATTATTAATTTTAATTAGAGCACTAAGTCCAGTTGATACAGTTACCACAGATGAGAATGGTGATCTAATACAAGTACAACAGGGAGAATTAGATCCATTGCTTGAAGAAGTCTATTTGTTAAGTAGAGACTTAGATAATGCAGATCCTTCTTTGAACGTAATCCCTTTCCCTCCAGTAGATATGGAGTTGAGGTTAGAGGAAGCACAAAGAAGATAATTTTCAAGTTTTTTTAATATAAAAACCACCTCTCGGTGGTTTTTCATGGTGGGTGTACTTGGAATCGAACCGAGGACCTCAGTCTTATCAGGACTGCGCTCTAACCAACTGAGCTACACACCCATTAGAGATATATATTTTATCACATAACTGAAAAATGCTAAAACCTAGTTTGATTTATATTACTCGGTAAAAGTTTTTTGATAAGAATAATATTGTTTAGTTGGCAGTCCATGGCGATCGATGAAGGCAAAGCCACTAAATGGCCCGGGATCACCTCTGAGAATAAACGGTGTAACTGCTAATATTCTTTCATCAGACCAAATCTGCTCTGCAGTGTACTTATAATAATAGTCAAGCCAGTGATCTGTTAAAGTATTACTTAGCCAGCCTGTCTCTGTAATAAATACCTTAAACTCACGGTCAGTTCTCTTTTTTAAAAAATTTAACTCATGCTGAAAGCCTCTCAGGGAATTTTGTCCAGTTCTATATGGAGAAGAAATAAATCCCGGGTTGGGATATGAATGAGAATTCCAATAATCTATCTTCTCAAAAATATTCTCATCTTCTTTCAACATCAGGTTGAGATAGGTAAATGCTTCCATAGTGAGAGGACCATTTGGCGCTGCTAAATCCATGGCTGCTGGTAAAATTTTATAATTAAGATTTTCCGTGTGTGCCCAATCTGCGGTAAATCTTAGTATTCTAGTGTATTCAGCCGGATCAAGTTGACCACCAAACTCTGAGCGATGGTTAGGTTCATTAAAGACAATTATGTATCTCTCATCCTGTGGCCAGTCAAACTTGGATAAGAATGATATTTGATTAGTGATATTCTTTCGGGTAGGAATAGTCCAATGTTTGCCGTCAAACTCACTAACTAGTCTGACAATGGGAATGATCTTGTATTGCTCTGCTTTTTTGAAAAATAGTTTCCAATCACTCTCTCGGTTGATGTCACTGAGTGAGAGTGGGATTGTGACGAATGCCTTTTCAGTATTTGGATTGATTTTAAGCAGGGCAATTGCATCATCAATCTCCCCAGTATGGAGAATATGTACCCCAGCCTTGTTATTTATTTGAGCATGAGTCGGTCTGACCACAAAAAATAACAGAGTGGTAAAGATGATTGTTGCTAGAAGTAATTTTCTTTTTAGTTTCACTATTTTTACTATTTTGATATACTCCATTCTAAATGAAAAAGTTATTTATCCTTTTTGCTTGGAGTTTATTATCTGTCGGTGTGCTATTAACTAGCGCCGCTAGTCTCATTTTTTATAACCAATACCAAGAAAAACTAGCTGAGAGTAAGTCTATTCTACCTGCACCTAGCTCTGATTTACAGATTGCAATTTCAGATAACGAAGGTGAGTTAAAAGGGGTTGAGTCTGTGATAGAAACTGATGATGCCCGAGAGATCATTGTAGCAAACTTTTTGGAGAGACATAATTCTCCGATGAAGCCATATGAGTATTATGGCGCAAGATTAGTTGAAATAGCGGATAAGAATGGTTTGGATTTTAGGTTAATGCCTGCGATTGCTATGCAAGAAAGCAATTTGTGTAAGGTGACAAACCCAGGAGCTCCGCATAATTGCTTAGGATTTGGAATTCATAAACGAGGGACTCTAGATTTTGAGTCATATGAAGCAGGATTTGAAAGAGCAGCTAGAGAAATTAAAGAGCGTTATGTTGATATAGGTCTGGAGACACCTGAAGAGATAATGCGCAAATATACTCCTAGTAGTAATGGGAGCTGGGCTGAGTCAGTTAAGCAATGGATGGCTGAGATGAGATATGATGATCGTGCTAAAGGAAGAACATTAAAAACAAATGACAATGTATTAGAATTAGCTCAACCATCAACCCCTTCTACATTATTAGAATAATAAAACTCAAAGACCGATATAGTTAATTATAGTTTGACATATTTACTATGTATGGGTATAATAACTTTATCTAAGAAGGTTTCTTCCTCACCGGGAGTTTCGTTCTTAGCCAAAAGAGTCCCACTTTAGGTGGGATTTTTTTGTAGTCTCTTGATATAATAAGAGACCACTTAAAAAAAATGCCGAAGTGGCGAAATGGTAGACGCGCACGACTTAGAATCGTGTGAGGTAACTCATGGAGGTTCAAGTCCTCTCTTCGGCACATTTTCCTGCTTTTTATTCCTTATGTTTTTCAGGTATGATATTTATATGCCTGAAACTCAAGGAGTTATTCCAGCCCCTCAAATTCCCTCTGCACAAGAGATGGAAAATCAAGTTTCTCAGGTTCCTCAGTCAGAAACTGCACCTATATTAGATCAACAAACTCAGATAGCAGCACAAACGACTATTACTCCTGAACAACAGGCTATGAATAATGGAATTGCCTTAGCAAATACGCCGGAAGTGGAAGCTCCAATAACAGTTGTGCAAGCAACTGTAAAAGTAGCGGATAGCATGGTATGGTTTAAAAAATGGGCAGTTAAGCTGATTGGAATAGCCCTGACCTTGCAAGCGTTGCATGGTATTTATAGATCAGTTACTTTTATTTTGATTGAATATCCGCTACTTGAACAACAGCTAGTCTCAAATCTGATTACCCAAGATCAAATTAATGACTACGGTATCAGGGCTATCATGATGATTATTTCTACTGTTTTAAGTTTGTTCTTTGCTATGAAATTAACTTTTTTAAAGTCAAAAGCAGCAAAGACTTTAAGTACTATCATCGCTATTTTCCTATTCATAGGAAATGCTATGATCCATGATTATTTTGTTTCATTAAATAGTAGCCAATATATGATTGATATGATTATTAAAGGGATTAATCTTATCCAAGGTGCTCCAGAGGATGTTATTAATAATACGCCTTTCTTGGAGGAAAGCCTCGATGGCACCATGGAAACAGTATGGTATAAGTAGACTTTGTGAGAGAGATCATATATAAACAAAATTCCCGTTCTAAGTCCATTAAAATCAGCATTAACTCTGCTGGGAATGTAGTAGTCTCATATCCACGTTGGACGCCCCGATTTGTGGTAGATAAGTTTGTATCTGGCCAGGACAGTTGGATAGAAATTCAGTCAGCAAAAGTGAGGGAGAAGCTGGTAATTTCTGAAAACGATGAGGATATTCATATTTTTGGTAAAAAATATCAGAAAGTACTCCATGACTTCTTGGATTTGCCCTATGGAGTAACAATTCAAGACAAAATTTTGCACATCAATCTTCATGGCGGCACAAAAAAGCACAAAGAACTGTTAGATCGTTTTTTAAAAAATACTGCCCAGAAGTATATAGTCCCCAGAACCTATGCTTTAGCTCAAAAGATGAATCTTTCATTTAAAAATATTACTTTGAGGCAACAAAAAACTCGTTGGGGTAGTTGTTCTAGTCAAAAGAATCTCAATTTTAATTGGCGGCTAGTTCACTACTTGCCAAATATAATTGATTATGTGATCATTCATGAATTGGCACATCTGGTACATATGAATCATTCACAAGATTTTTGGAACTTAGTCAAGCAATATGACCCAGAATATCTTAAGCACAGAGGTTTTTTAAAGCGTTGTGGCATGGTTCTTGGGTAATGTAGTATGATAGTAGAATGTCAGAAACTACTACCAAAATTGAAAACCTAGATAATAAGCCAGAAGCTCAAGATGATATCCTCAGAGAATTGAATCTTGATAAATCAGAAGAAAAACTAGAAAGTTTACAAGTAATGAAAAATAAAAAATCTTCACAAATTTTAATTGTCCTTAGTATCTTTGCCATTTTGGCAGGAGTTGGGACAGGTTTTGGCATACATCAGTTAACTGCTACTGGAGAGCCAGTTTCTACAGGTCCAGCAAATTCTGATTTGCAGCAAGTTGCTGGAGAAATAGTTAAAGCTGGTGATGTGTTTGGTATTAAGGATGAGGACACTTTCACAGATAGTGCAGAAGGTTATCTTGTGGTGGCAGAAGTAGATGATGAGGGCTCTCATAAGCTGCTTAGACCAGGGGGAGATTCACAGACTGTTTATTTGACTTCCTCAAGTACAGACTTAGATAAGTTTCAAGGAATGGAAATCAAAATCAAAGGTGAAACCTTTAAAGGTCAAAAAGCTGGTTGGTTAATGGATGTTGGGCAAGTTGAAGTGTTGGTTGTTGAGGGTGAAGAACCTTCAGAGTTTTAGAAGATAAGTAGAATTGATTGAAGTCGAAATACAAAGTCTTATTAAAAGATAATTAGAATTTTAAAATTAAAAACCGACCAATTGGTCGGTTTTTTAGTGTTTACTAATCTTGATTTTTTAATAAATTAAATAAAAGATAATATTGAGATGTGATGATCTTAAATTATAAATTATGTAGTTGTTCCACTAGCCTGTTACAGTACCCATATTCATTATCATACCAACTGATGACTTTGACTAAGTTTCCACCAACCACATTGGTTAGTTGCAGATCAACAATGCTAGAAGCTCTCATCCCAATGATGTCACTTGAGACAATTGGGTCGTTGGTAACTTCAAGAATACCTTTCCATCGCTCTGACTTTGCTTCCTCAATAAATGCTTGATTGACTTCTTCAATGGTAACATCTCTTTTTGTGAGAAAGACCATGTCAGAAAGTGAACCTGTCGGGGTCGGCACTCTGACGGCTAGACCATCAAAAATACCTTCAAGTTCTGGGATGATTTGAGTAGTAGCTTTTGCTGCTCCGGTACTAGTTGGAATAATGTTTTCAGCAGCACTACGAGATCTTCTTAAGTCTTTATGTGAGTTATCTTGAGTATTTTGATCATCAGTATATGAGTGGATAGTGGTAAGCATTGCTTTTTCTACACCAAAAGTCTGATGCATGATGGCTGCGACTGGAGCCACACAGTTTGTTGTACAAGAAGCATTGGATGAAACTGTCCCATCCTTATCAAGGTCGTTGACTCCGATCACACTAGTGTTAATCCCCTCTCCCTTTCCTGGAGCTGAAAGGAGGACTTTTTGTGCTCCCCCCTCAAGATGTTTACTAGCAAGTTCATGAGTATTGAAAACTCCGGTACATTCTAATACTGTATTTACATCATTAGATCCCCAGGGAATCTTCTCGGGGCTTCTTTGAGCTGTTACAATAATTTCTTTATCACCAATGGAAATACTCCCTAAAACAGGATTTTCATCAGTGACATCTTTTCTTGATTGAGTTCTGTTGATCGTAATTTCTTCTGTAAAGCGACCATAATTAGTATCATATTTAATGAGGTGGACCCAATCCTCAATCTCCATACTGCCCGAAGTATTAATTACCTTTAAATCTAAACTGTCCTTGTGATAATGCCACCAGACTCTAAAAGAAGTGCGGCCGATTCGACCAAAACCATTAATACCAAATGTAGGGTTATTTGCCATAGTTGAAAAATTGTTAATTGTTAACACCTATCAAGGTAGCACCACTTGATTAATATGGCAAGTTATAAGAGGGAATTATTACAAAAAAGCCTGAGGATATAACTCAGGCTTTTAGTTTCAAAATTTTTACTCTAATTTTGATAAATTATTACTAAACTAAAGATGTCTTCACGTCACCACTAATATATGTTCCAATATCTTCACCAAGGACTGCTTTTGAAAGGTTATCTCCCTTAAAGAGCTCAAAGACCATAATTGGTAGGCCATTTTCTTTACACATTGCTAAGGCAGATGTGTCCATGACTTGAATATTGTCATCCTCAATCGCTTGTTTAATGTCTAAATCTCTATATCTTTTTGCATCTGGGAATTTAACCGGGTCTTTCTCGTAAACACCGTTAACTTTAGTAGCTTTCATTAGGACATCGCATCTTAACTCTAAGCCATGAAGTGAAGCTCCAGTATCTGTAGTGACATAAGGAACCCCAGTCCCCGCGCCCAAGATTACTACTCTACCCTTTTCCATATGTCTAATTGCTTTTCTTCTGACAAAGCTTTCTGCAACTGCAGGCATTTGTAGAGCTGATTGGATTCTGACTGGAACGTTTACTTTTTCTAAAGCATCGTGAAGGGCTAAGCCATTCATGACCGTAGCCATCATCCCCATATAGTCGGCGGTGGCTCTTTCGATACCATTAGCCGCCCCAGCGAGGCCTCTGAAGATGTTTCCACCCCCAATTACAATAGCGACCTCAACATTGAGGGCGTATATCTGTTTTATTTGATTTGCGAGATCGAGAGCTGCTTGTGGGTCAATCCCATACTCTCTATTTCCGAGAAGAGACTCACCACCGATTTTCAGTAGGACTCTCTTAAAACGTGTCTTTGACATAAAAAGGCCTTTATACTTAAAAAATTACTTATGCATTATATATTGAGTTTAGTTCTAAGTCTAAGCCACTTCCAGCGTAGATTTTCAACTATCCTAAATGGTTTATATAATGCAAAGTCAGTAATTAAGTCATAAGTGCCAATAAACTCATGTAATTCTCCTCCATAGCCTTTTTTGAAACGATGAAATCCATAGAAAGGATCTTTTTTATCTGGGTTCTCTCCCAGGCTCCCCCACATGTCAAATTTAGTACAGCCTTGGCTTTTAGCGTACCTAATCATTTCCCACATCATTAAGTTGCTAGCCATGACATCACGGTGTTCTCTAGTTGAAGCACCATAGGGGTAATATGCAACTCCATTGAAGATAAAGATTATCCAGCTGGCGAGCACTTTATTCTCGTAAACAGCTTGGAAGATTTTAATAATGCCCGACTCGCCCATTGCTTGCCACATCTTCTGAAAATAATCAGGCCCATGAGCATAGAAGCCTTGTCTTTTAGTCGTTTCTTCAAGAATTTTAATATATTGCTCCATGCCTTCTTTGGTAGAATTTTCGTAGATGACAACGCCTTTTTTTAAAGCGACATTAACATTGTATCTTGTTTTTGAGGTTAAATTAGAAAAAAGTTCTTCTTCTGATTTAGAAATATCTAAGATAAAGGTATGTTTGGTGAATAAGGGTCTACCGGGAACAGCATCATGTTTTTCTAAAAATTGATTGATTTGTTTGTGGGCTGAAGGAACGCCAACCTTTTGTGAAATATTTGGCTCAAGTTTAATAAAGAGAGCATTATGTAATTTAGCTAGCTTCCTAAGGGCGTCTAATTGATCTTCATCAGGCATGAAGCCTTTTGGATAATAACCAGCTGTTTTATTTATTTTAGGAATTTTATGAAAAGTAACTTGAAAACCTTTTTTAATTTCACCTTTATCAAAAAAACCAATTCTTTCTACTTCGACACCAGTCATCTTTCTAAACTCGCCCCACTCCCATGATTGTAGAGGGTGATTGGTAACTTTATTATAGTCTTTTTTATCTTCTTGGCGTAAAGTTCTGATTAGCATTGTTCCAATTATAGGCGAAAGTTACTTAAAAATCCAAGAAGGAGTCAATATCCATGTCTCCACTCAAAACTGAGTCAAGGACGTCATCATCTATGACTAGTCTTCTTTTGGGTTTAGTTTGTTCTTTTTTCTTGGCAAAGTTATCTTTATTGTAGAACCACTTATTATTTGAGTCATTATTCTGACCAGTGTAGTCGTGGACAATTTTACTTTCTTTTTTTAAGATACTGGGATCAATATCTTGCATAAACCGGCTTGTTGTTGAGTAACTGCTATTGCCATAAATGTATCTTCTTTGGGCACTAGAGAAAAATAGTTTCTCTTTAGCTCTGGTAATGCCAACATAACACAGTCTTCTCTCCTCCTCCATTTGATCTTTTTCTAGTAGTGAGCGTGAATGTGGCAGAAGGCCTTCTTCCATTCCGACCATGAAAACAACGGGAAATTCTAAACCTTTGGCAGAGTGTAAGCTCATCATCGTAACAGCATTAACCCCATTGACTGCTTGAGCATCAGCCATCTCATTATCTTGGACAAGGGCAATATTTTCTAAGAAAAGTTGAACATTATCAAATTGAGCAGCAACATTAAGTAACTCATCAATATTATTTAATCGATCAACATCCTCTGGATCTTTTGGCTTAAATTTTGTTCTATAGCTAGTAGCTTCAATAATTTTTTCTAGTAGTTGCAATGGAGACAGTTCAGCAATTTTGAATTCATCTAAGGCTAACTTAAAAGTCGTAAAACGGCGTTTTCCGATCTTTAATGCTCTACTTTCAGAAACAGTATCATTGGGGTTAATAGCCACCTTTAGATAGGATAATAAATCTTTAATTTCTTTTCTTTCATAGAATTTAAAGCCACCGACTAATTTATAGGGAATACCTTGTTTGACACAGGCTTCTTCAAAGAGACGTGACTGGGCGTTAGTCCTGTATAGAATTGCGACGTCAGAAAAGTCAAAGTCAATTAAGGCTTTGATTTTTTTCATCACTTCCATGGCTTCTCTTTCTCCAGAGTCAGTTTCGATGTGAATAAGTTTTGATTGCTCAGTATTTTCAGTCCAGAGACCCAGGATAGGATGTGAACTATTTTTTGAAATAACTTGAGTCGCGGCATCAAGAATACTCTGGGTAGAACGATAGTTTTGTTCTAAACGATATTCTTTTAAATTTGGGAAATCATTTTTCAAATTAAACATGTTTTTATAATCAGCACCGCGCCAAGCGTAAATACTCTGTGAGAAGTCACCCACAACAAATAGGTTGTCTTGGGGTTTGGTAAAGTACTTAGTGAGCTGGTATTGGGCTTTGTTGGTGTCCTGATATTCGTCTACCAGGACATGTTCAATCATGTCTTGAAAGTAGGCTAGGGTTGTTTTGCTCTCGGCAAAAAGCTGATTTGTTAAGTTGAGGAGATCATCAAAGTCAACAGCTTGGTTTTTCCTCAGATTGTGTTGATAGAGTTTGTAGATTCTAGCAACTGTTTCTTGATATCTGCCATTAGCCAGATTTTGGTATTCATCTGGATTGAGCATTTCATTCTTGGCGTTGGAGATGGTTGAGAGCACTGAGCGTGGTTTCATCTCTTTATCATCAATATTGATTTGCTTATAGATTTGTTTAATTAAGTCAAGTTGCTCATTGCTATCATAAATTACATAGTTATTGTCTAAGCCAATTTTCTGCCCATGACGTCTGAGAATTTTGGCACAGATACTATGAAATGTCCCTGACAATGGTAGCTTAGATCCAGTAGTTTCCATGACGCGCTTATTCATCTCGTGAGCAGCTTTGTTGGTAAAGGTCACCAGCATGATACTTTGTGGGTGAACACCTTTTTGTTCAATTAAGTAGGCAACTCTGGTCGTTAGTACTCTAGTTTTGCCCGAACCTGCTCCAGCCAGGACCAGAGCGGGCCCTTCATCATGAAGGACTGCTTTTTTTTGATCTTCATTGAGTGAGTCTAATAGTTGGGACATGTGGACCATATTAGCATGGATACCTTGGCTTGTGTTATAACAAGTTTATGAAATACATTTTTGCTAATTGGAAATCAAATAAAAATATTGACTCTGCCAGAGAGTGGTTAAATGATTTAAATGTCGTTACCGCAAAGCATGAAGTAGTCTTATTACCTCCTTTCCCTCTTTTGGGAGCAATATATGAACTTGCCTCAGAAAAGCGGTTAAAGCTAGGAGTTCAAGATCTTAGTCCTCTGTCTGCTGGTAGTTATACCGGAGCAGTTTCTGCAGTTAATTTAGAAGGTTTAAATGTTGAATATGCTGTTGTTGGTCACTCTGAGAGACGGCATTATTTTGCAGAGTCAGATATTGATGTGGCTAACAAGGTAGATCAAGCAGTTGAGGCAGGTATTACTCCAGTTGTTTGTGTTGATGAAGAATACATTGAGTCTCAGTCATATGCGATAGATAATAAGTATTTTGATAAATGTATCATTGCTTATGAGCCACTTAGTGCCATTGGTACAGGTGATGAGATGGATTCAGACAAAGTTCTAGAAGTTGTAAAAAGAATTAGACAAGTATTTGGTGATGTTAGAGTTATTTATGGAGGGAGTGTTAATGGTAGTAATGTTAAAGAATATTTAAAGGTTTGTGATGGTGTTTTAGTAGGTGGAGCTAGTTTGAAGGTTAAGGAGTTTGAGGATATAATTTTATTTTAACCAATTATGACTGAATTAAATCTTGAGCAAATTACAGAGAAATTTTTTCAAAAAGAGTCCAGAGTAGAATTATTAAGTTCTATTGAGACATCACAAGGACTAAGAGTAGAACTCGTTTCAGGAAACAAGAGATTAAAACTTATATATTATGAAAAGGAAGGTATTGTTGAATCTTATATAGAGAATAATGATTCTAAACGAGAAGAAGGTTCTACAACAAGTCTTTATTCTATTACAAATAAGTTTTTACAAGAATTATCTAATGAACAAGAAAGGCAGATACGTTATTTTTTTGTTACTCAACATCCTAATATGGAGATATGGGCTAAAGAAAATTACTTAAATGTATTTGGTGATCCTGATGAAGAATATCAAGATAAACTAAATAGAAAAGTGAGAGTGAAAAAATATATACCACATTCTTAATATTATTATTTTTTTTAGGTTTGACTTGTTTTAATAATCAAAAACCCCTCCTTAATAGGAGGGGTTTTTATATTTCTTTTTTACCTAAAATTATTTTGTAATTTTAGTGATTGCTCCAGCCCCGATGGTGTGACCACCTTCTCTGATAGCAAATCTAAGTCCTTCTTGAAGAGCAACAGGAACGATCAATTTAACGATCATTTTAGCGTTGTCTCCAGGCATAACCATTTCTACACCTTCTGGTAAAGTGACTTCACCAGTAACGTCTGTAGTTCTGATATAGAATTGAGGTCTGTAACCTGAGAAGAAAGGTTTGTGTCTTCCACCTTCTTCTTTAGTTAAAACGTAGACTTCAGCTTCAAATTCAGTATGAGGTTTAGCTGTCCCAGTCTTTGCAAGAACTTGTCCTCTTTCAACATCGTC
>Ga0210043_1000889_pt1 | contig 29442 bp, 36 predicted proteins | sample CryGeymet201501t_FD_183990 | JGI IMG/M metagenome (GOLD analysis project Ga0210043, IMG submission 183990) | Groundwater microbial communities from Crystal Geyser aquifers in Utah, USA - Crystal Geyser metaG 2015-01t (SPAdes) (version 2) | ecosystem: Environmental > Aquatic > Deep subsurface >... | reverse complement strand
TGAGAGCAAGGACCACTTTTTGAATCATGGCCTTGGCATCCTCGGGGTTTTCTTCCAAGAATGCTGAGAAAGCTTCACCAAAAATACTTTCCACCATACCTCTGGCTTCTACTGAGCCAAGTTTGCCTTTGGTCTGACCTTCAAACTGAATTTCACGAAGTTTAACAGAAATAACTGCAGTCAAACCCTCTAAAGCATCATCCCCAGTAAAGTTATCTTCCTTTTCACTTACTAAATTATTTTTCCTAGCATAAGTATTGAGGCTTCTGGTGAGAGCTGTTTTAAAACCAGTGATATGAGTACCACCCTCTGCTGTATAAATGTTATTGGCAAAAGGTAAAATACGAGCACTGATATCGTCTACATACTGCATGGCGACTTCTACTGTTTCGTAATCGTTACCATTGGCAGTCTTCTCTACATAAAAGATATTTTTATGAATAGGTTTGTTGTGTTGGTTTTCAAATTTAACCAAAGAGACTAATCCTCCTTCAAAGTAGAAAGACATTGAAGGCACATTAAGTCCAAGTTCTCTTAGGTAATATACCTTGGTGTCATCAAAGTTTCGGGCTTCCCTGGCATCTATAATAGAAATACGAAGATTTTTTACTAAATAGGCTTGTTGGCGGAGGTGATTAACTATTCGCTCAAAGCTAAAATCAGTTTCTTGAAAGATAGTGGCGTCAGGCTGGAAAGTGATAATAGTACCGTGTTGTTTGGAAGTACCAATTTTCTTTACTGGACCCTTTTTCTTACCTTGGCTATATTCTTGGGCATGAACAGCTCCGTCACGGTGAACTTCTGCACGACAATAAACCGATAGAGCGTTTACCACAGAGCCACCTACGCCGTGTAGACCTCCGGAGACTTTGTAACCTTCCCCACCAAACTTACCTCCCGCATGGAGGGTGGTCATGATTGTCTCTAGAGCAGAGACTTTGGTTTGTTTATGAATATCTACTGGGATACCTCTACCGTTGTCTACCACGCGAATTTTATTACCAGGTAGAAGTGAGACTTCAATATCACTAGCAAAACCTCCCATAGCTTCGTCACGAGAGTTATCAAAAATTTCCCAAACTAGGTGGTGTAGACCATCGGGACCAGTGGTGCCGATATACATACCTGGTCGTTTTCTGACCGGTTCTAGACCCTCTAGAACGGTGATGGATTCCGCGCTGTAATTACTCTCTGACTTTCCTTTCGGCATATGTTTTATTGCTAATATTTTAGCACAAATAGCTCTAATAAGAAAGGCTTTAAATGTGGAATTGTGACTTTAGACTAGCCGTATTTCGCCACCGAAATCTTTTGCAGTCCTCCCTTCTATTTCTTTATGGACAACATTAACTTCATCATTTGTCAATGTTCTCTCCAAGCTTCTATAAGTAATGCGGAAAGTATAACTCAACTTCCCTTCCCCAAATTTATCAGCGTTCTCATATTTATCTATAAGCTCTACTTGCTCTATCATTTCACCCCCCACTTCGCGTATAAGATCAAAATAATCATTAGGAATGAAATCATTTTTAACTACAAATGAAATATCTCTTAGGACTGGTGGGAATTTAGAAACTTCTTTAAATTTGTTTCCTAGTTTTAATTGTTTGGTCACTCGCTCGTCCTTGGACCATAGTAGACGAATATCTGGAAGCTCCATAGAGGCAATAGCTAGTCTCTCCAAACCAAAGCCGAAGGCCCAGCCATGGTAGCCTTCTAATCCAAAGTTAGCTAAAACACTTTGTCTTGGCATACCAGATCCAAGCATCTCTATCCATTGACCATTAATCTCTGCTTCCATTTCAAAACTAGGATCTGTGTATGGGAAGTTGTGGTCATAAAAACGGTAATTAACATCACCAAAGATACTAGTAGCTATTTCTGATAAGACACTCTTCAAATCTTCCGGAGTCACCTTTTCTTTGACATCTGGTGCTAAATATAATCCACCCATTTGGTGGAAGACATTCATGTGTCTATTATCTATCTCATCTTTGCGATAAACTTTGCCATGGCAAATTACTCCTAATGATTCACCTTTGGCAATCCTTTCTTTGATAGTAGGGTGATTGAGATAGTAATACCAGAAGACAGTGTCATGAGTACGCAAGACATGAGTTTCATCTACATAGTAAGTATCAGACTTGGAACGAGCTGGGTGACCTTCGGGCATATTAAATAAATCAAAAAGAATATCAACCGAGATAATTTCTGGTATTTCTATAATATCAAAACCTTTTAGAGATTTTACCTGGAGGGTTCTTTCTACAATTTCTTTGAGTGGGCTACCTTCTGTTCTGGATAAATCTGGTAGCGCCAAGAAACGCTTGAGGCGTTCTGAATCTGAGTCGTGCTTGTCTCCCAAAGCTTCTCTTAGGCGGGTTTCTTCTTCGGATTTAATGAAAATTTCGGCCATATGTTTGGAAACTCATTATAACCTCAAAAATAGCTAATAAGCAAAGTGTCAAGGATGCCCCTTGACACTTTGCTTGGGAATTGAATTTTGGCCCAAAAAGTGTATAATAAGGTAGATTTTTAGACTTCTTATATGGGTATTCAAGCAATTATTCTTTACGCATCACTTTTCATCACCCTCTTCTTTGAGGTTTTTCTACTTATAACCTATCTTGAAGTTAAAGAAGAATTAGGTTTTGAAAAGAATCATGTGGGTAAAAACATTACCCACTTCCCTTCTGTTACTATTATCGTGCCTTGTTTTAATGAAGAAAAAACTCTCACCGAAACTGTAAAGTCTCTTTTGAATTTAGATTATCCTAAAGACAAGCTCTCTTTGGTTTTAGTAGATGATGGTTCTACAGATGGCACTCAACTTATCTTTAAAAAATTTGCCAGCCACCCACAGGTGAGAACTTTGACCAAAGAAAATGGCGGTAAGCATACTGCTTTAAATTTTGCCTTAGAAAGTATTTCAACTGATTTGGTGGGCTGTCTTGATGCGGATTCATTTGTAGATAAAGATGCTTTAAAAAAGATTGTGCCATATTTTCAAGACGAAAAGATTATGGCCGTAACACCTTCTATCAAAGTACATAATCCCAAGAGCTTCCTCCAGCATATTCAAAAAGTTGAATACAGTTGGGGTATATTTTTGCGTAGGATGCTTTCTTCCTTGGAAGCTTTGTATGTCACACCTGGACCGTTTTCTATCTTTAGACTAAGAGTCTTTAAAGACTTGGGTGGATATAATATGGGTCACCAAACAGAAGATTTGGAAATGGCTCTTCGTATGCAAAAGAATAGATACAAGATAGTGAACTCTTCTTATGCTCATGTTTATACTGTTACCCCAGAAAAGTTTTATGGGCTTTATAAACAACGAGTGCGTTGGACCTATGGTTTTCTAAACAATTCTTTGGATTACAGGGAAATGTTTTTCAATAAAAAATACGGACACATTGGATTATTTGTTTTACCTATTGGTATTATTTCAATCTTTACCTCGCTTTATATAGTGGCCAATCTTTTATTGAGCTTTACTAGTAAGGTTTTGAATTCTTTTGCTAAATTTAGAGCTGTTGGTTTTGGCTCTAGTTTTGAATTACCTAGTTTTGATTGGTATTTTATCAACACAGGCACTCTACCTATTATCACTATAACTGCCATAGGGTTTTCTATTACTATATTGGTATTGGCTCTAAGACTCTCTGAAGGCAAGGCTAAATTTAGTAAGGGTGTTTTGTATTATTTATCTCTCTATGGCTTTATAGTGCCATTCTGGCTTGTTAGAGCGTTATTTGATACTCTCTTTAGGAAACAAATTAGCTGGAGATAATCTTAAAGCCCCAAAACAATGGTTGATTCCAAAAAATACATAGTTGCCTTTCTTATCACTTTGGCTATCTTTGCCACAGCAGTTTATATGAGTAATATCTTTACCCAAAAGAAACTTGATGATGTGAGGGATATAGAAAACAGAGTGGCTTTGGATATCCTGTCTTCAGAGACCCAGTTTGCTCTTCTGGAAGAGACTTCATGCAAAGATATTAGCCCAGGCTTTCTTTCCAAGGAACTTGGTCCATTGGGAGAAAAACTGGCTTACGCAGAAAACCAAACCAGTTTTAATAAAGATGATGTAGATTATCTCAAACGATCTTATTTCTTATTAGAAATCAAAGATTATCTTTTGATGAAAAGTTTGACTGAAAAATGTGGTAATAAACCAACATTTATTCTTTATTTTTATTCTAGTGAAAAGGATTGCCCAGATTGTGAGAAAACTGGCTATGTTCTAACAGCTCTGAGAGACAAATATCCAGATTTGAGAGTGTATTCATTTGATTACAACTTTGACTTGGAGGCTGTTAAGACTCTAACCTCTATTTATAAAGTAGAAGCTAATCTACCGGCTTTGATTATTAACAACAAGCCGTATTACGGCTATAAGACAACGTTGGAACTAGAAGAAGTTGTACCAGAACTCAAACTCCTTAAGACCGCTGAAGAGACTGCCACTAGTACTGAATCTAATCAGTAGTTCGGTCACTACAATAGAATAACCCTTTCTCATATGCGCTATGGCGTATATGGGAATCAATGGTTACTCAATAAATTTATTTATTTTGGGTTGTCCGAGTAATTTAATTAATGATGTTTTAAAGATATTTAATTTAAAATATTTGTATTATTATTCAACTAAAATTTTTTACGAAGAGTACCTGTTATAAAAAATTTTGCTTTAATATTTCTAATGCTCCATAAAGACCACCAATATCCCCGAGTTCCGCTTTTACTAAACGCGGACGCTCTGGAAATATCGTAAGTGTCTTTTTTAAGTGATGCGACACTCTCTCAATTGAAATTCCGGGGCTTTTGATTATCATTGATCCTCCTAACACAATGACAGATGGTGACCAGTAAACCGCGGTATTGTTTAGGCCATATGCAAGCCACTTTGCTTCCTCTTCCCATATTTGCGGGTCGGTAATTTCATACGCTTTTTTGTTAAAACGCGCCTCAAGCGCTACGCCCGAAACATGACCCTCCAAATGCCCCGCAGAATCGCACATCGGGCAAAGCATTCCGGTAGGATCAATGATTTGATGACCTGGTTCAAAACCAAAGATGTTTCTGTCTATTTTCCCGTCAACGATTCTTGCGCCACCGATGCCGGTGCTTACTGTAATATACGCAATAATCTCTTCGCCCCTGCCGGCTCCGTTCATCGCCTCTCCCAACCCAACGATTGCAGCATCATTTTCGAGATAGACGGGAATTTTCAATATTTTCTGCAATGTCTCTTTAAGTGGCCTGTCAATCCATCCGGATAAATTGGGAGAATTTACTAACTTTGTTTTTTCCCGATCAAGAGGCCCGGCAATGCCGCCCGCCGCCGCGTTAATTTTTTTCCCGCCTGAAAGTTCCAGGGTAATTTTTTGAAAAAGCGACATTCCTGCGTTAAAATCTTGGGGTGTTTCAACGATTTTAGGCTCATCAAAACTTTTGCCGTCACAAGAAACAGCTAGTCGCATTTTTGTTCCCCCAATGTCAAATAATAAAAACATGGTTATTGATTCAATCTTATTATTAACCCTTTATGCGGTTTAAGTTTTAATTGCGTAGTTTGGATTTTTTCGCCACCGCACTTGCCTCTATGCGTATTGCATAAAAGTGTCCCGTCTACTGATAACCCCGCTATTTGCTCCGAGTCCGAAAAATTTATAGCAATGAGCAATTTCTCGGAAGTACATTCTCGTCTGAATACAAATACATGTTCGTTGTCGCTTTCCATTGGTTTGTAAGAGCCGGATAAAAGCGCTGGAGAGTTTTTGCGATAATGAATCAATTCCTTGAAAAACGACAGCATTGAATTAGGATCACGAGATTCGCGTTCTACATTTTTTTCTTTATGATCTGGGGTTACTGGTAGCCACGGTGTGACATCTGAAAATCCAGCATTAGGATTTGAATTCCACTGCATCGGTGTTCGTTCCGGGTCTCGTCCAACGCCGAACTCCGGCAGATTTTTCCCCCACGGATCAATTGTGGCATCAGCCGGCATCTGCACATCTTCCATTCCAAGTTCATCGCCGTAGTACACAAACGGCATGCCACGAAGCGTAAACTGCATCATGGCCGCAAGTCGGGCACGATCTTGCCCAAGTCGGGTTGCCAATCGCGAGCGGTCATGATTGCCGAGCGTGTAATTCGGCCAGTCGTCGGGTCCAAGCTTCTCTTCATACTCATCAATAAATTTTTTGAATGCCGCCGCGTTCCACGGTAGCATCATCAGATTAAAATTAAAAGGTGCATGCAAACTGTTGTCGCAGGCCTTATAAAGCTCCATCATTTGAGGAAGCCCCAAATAGGCCTCGCTCACCATATAGATGTTCTTACTTTGCTCGCCCAAGACATTGCATAAGGTATTTGCTGTTTCCGTGAGTTCCGGTCTACCCTGACTATATACATGGAGAAGCGCATTATAGGGTTCGTCTCTTGAGGCATCATAATTTGGATTAGGCGGTTCATCTCTAAATTCGTCGTCTTTAATCAAATGATATACCGCATCTGTTCGGAAGCCGTCTACTCCTCTTTTGAGCCAAAATCTTAAAACATCTGCCATTTCATCGCGGACATCTTTGTTCCGCCAATTTAAATCAGGTTGATCGGATAAAAAACTGTGCATATAATACTGACCCGTTTTCTCATCACGCGTCCAAGCCGATCCTCCAAATACAGACAGCCAGTTGTTCGGCGGACTACCATCGGTTTTCGGGTCTCTCCAAATATACCAATCCCTTTTAGAATTATCCTTCGCCTTTTTTGATTCCTGAAACCAAGGGTGTTCTGACGAGGTGTGGTTTGGAACAAAATCCATGATTATTTTGATGCCGCGCTTGTGTGCCTTGGCTACTAACTGGTCAAAAATATCCAAGTTTCCAAAAATAGGGTCTATATCACGATAATCTGAAATGTCGTAACCAAAATCCTTCATCGGTGACTTATATATTGGGTTAAGCCAAATAGCGGTTATACCCAAAGACGCATTCGTGCCGTCATTCAAGTAGTCCAATTTCTCTATAATGCCCTCAAGGTCGCCGACACCGTCTCCGTCTGTATCTTTAAAACTTCGCGGATAGATTTGATAGACTACTGCTTTGCGGGACCAATTTTTATTTATCCCGTTAGAAATAGGACGCGGACTATCTTTCTGTTTGTTGCCTTCCATATGAGTAATGTGTGGATTATCTTTTTGCATAGGTTTCTAATTTTTATTGCGTCCACGATTTCTAACGGGATTTGTTTTTTTGTTGTCTAATTCCATAGATTTATTATTAAGTTTAAATTTCTATCCGAAAATTTGAAACAACATGCGCAAAAGTTTTTTTGAACGCTGGTTCAACTTCCGCCCTTGGTAATTTTGAGCGATGCGTTTATTGATTCTTGTGGCAGTCGGATACGGGTAAATTTTAGTAAATATATCCGAGAGAGACATGTTGTGTGTCTGTGCAAATATTAGTTCTTGTATAAGTTCGCCAGCGTGTGGAGCAATCATTGTTCCACCAAGTATTTTTCCTTTCTTAGAGATATGAATTTTCAACAGGTTGTCGCGATAATCATCAGTGATGGCACGGTCGTCATGAGAAAAAGATTCCATAATCGTCTCATACGAAACGCCACGTTTTTTAAGCTCCTCTACAGAAATGCCAAATGTTGCAATTTCAGGGTCAGTATAGGTAACCCACGAAAGGTTATCGTTAATAAGTTTTTTCTTAAATGGTGAAAACCAATTGCGAATTATAACGCCGGCATGGAGTTCGGCCGCGTGTGTAAATTGATATTGTCCAGCGACGTCACCGCAAACGACAATATTTTTATTGGTTGTGCGCAGATACTGGTCAACCTTCAGTTTCTGTCCGCTTTCCTCAAGCTCTATGTTTGCCTTATCCAAATCAAGACCTTCAATGTTGAGCTGCCTGCCAATTCCTACAAACAATGCATCCGTCGGAAGCAGTTGTTCTTGACCATCAACTTCCACAACCAGCTCCCCATTTTCTCGTATATTTTTCGCTTGAGCATGAAAAAGAACATTCATTCCTTCACTTACCAGTTGCTTATACAAAATATCAGTAATGTCTTTATCCTCTTTTGGAAGGAATTTTTCTCCTTGTTCAAGAATTGTAACTTGCGATCCTAGGTGTTGGAACGCTTGACCGATCTCTATGCCGATAGGACCACCGCCTATAATGACAAGATTTTTTGGGAGAAAATCTATGTCAAAAATGTTTTCATTGTTAAAAATTTGCGTATGCTCTATTCCCGACAGGGATAGAGAGCGCGGGCGTGAACCCGTCGCAAGCACGATACGCTTGCTTTCATACGCAGTGTCTCCTACAACAATCTTATTTGGACCAATGAATTTTGCTTCTCCAAGCACAACCGATATACCACTTTTCCTAAACCAATCAGCATTTTCGTGTTTACGGATGATATCTTGTCGGCTTTTTACATACGTCATAACCGCGGACATGTCCACTGTGCCGGTAGTTTTCAGTCTGAATTTTTCAAGATTGCGTCCCGTATGCACCGCTCGGGCGATATGAATAAGAGCCTTGCTTGGTACACAACCAAAGTTAAGGCAATCACCGCCGATATTCTTATCGCTTCTATCAATGAGCAGAGTTGATAGACCAATGCGATTTGCAAAAGCGGCGATATTTAACCCACCGGAGCCAGCTCCGATAATAATGATGTCATAGATTTTTTGGCTAGAATCTTTTTTCATATTTTTTTTCCTATATATGTTAATAATAAAATCCCACCAATGGCTATTAATATATTTACAAGACTCATTGAACCAAGAGATTCCCCAAAATATACAAACAAAGCAGTTCCGGGAATCATTCCTATAAATGATGCGAATACATATTTTCTGAGCGGAATATTTAAAACACCAAGCAAAAAGTTTAGACCATTAAAAGGAAATACTGGGATCAATCTCAACAACACGACTGTTGCTAGAGCTTTTTGTTCAAACCTTTTTTCATATTTCAATATTCTCGGATATTTAGGGAGAACTTTATTTTGGACATATTCTCTAAAAACATACCTAGAGAATAAAAAAGCAAGTGTTGCTCCTAACGTATTTCCTATAAGAGCAATTACGGTACCAAAAAATTTACCAAACAAAGATCCTGACAAAAGTGTAAGTGGAGTACCTGGAAATCCTAAGGGTGTTAATACTGTTTTACTTAAAATAAGAACAAGAGCAGTAAACAAAGGTTTTTGAATTGATATTTCTTTTAAATTTTGTATTAACAAAAGTATCTCACTTTTATAAACAAAGAGAGTAAGCGAAACACTTAATACAGCAATTAAAACTAATATTTTTTTGGCGCTACTTTTTTTATATAGCAACATAACCAAAATTGCAGCCATTATCTCAATACCAATTATAATTTGTATTTTTATTGAGAGAGTTCCGACATACGCAAAAATAAAAGCAAAAGGCATAACACCAAATATTGTTGAGAACAAAAATGGAATACTTTTTATTTTAGAAAAAAGCCCCAATCCATAAGAAAGCAAATCAACAGGTATGATCATCCGAAGTAGTACCACTGTCCAAAATATATTTTTTTCAGGAATTTTATCTTCTATTTTTCCAATTTTATCAAGTGAAACAAACTTCTTTACAAGCGGTTTACCGAATCGTCTTGAAATATAAAAAGCTATCTGTGCACCAACTACCCATCCGATAATAGAAAATATGCCCGCCCAAAACCAACCCCACATGCCCGAAGCAATAGGTATCAAAGGTAGTGTTGATATTGGGGCTAGTATTACAGCAAAAATATTAATAGCAATATATAATAATATTCCAGATATACCACCTCCTATACTATTTTTAATTTCAATAGCATATTTTTGAGCGAAAAATGTTGCAACAACAAAAAAGATAATTACACACAAAAGTTCAATTATAGATAAGATATTTTCTTTTTTCATATTTTTACTCAACAATTGGATTAATTGTGTTTCCAAATATCTTCAATATTTGTTTCGTATAAGTGGCTATATTTTCTTTGAAATATGGTGGATGTTGTTTTTGGATTTGTGCGATAATATAATAGCCGATCGCCATCATCGCGGCGTACCCGGCATTTTTGGGAAGTGGTATATGAAGTCTTTGGTCTGGTTCGCCCCATATTGTATTTTTCTCTCCAAAGCTTATAAAAAGCTCCTTGGAAGGTACTACAGTTACCGCATGCTTCATATACTCACTTGTTTCAACATCACGAGCAATTTTCCTTCCAAAAAGCTCAATGAATTTAACTTCAAGCATCCGAATAATACCAAAAAATTTTGGAGGTATGATGAGAAAATATTTATCATATTGCGAGAAATCAGGGAAAGTAAGAGTATCTATCTGTTGTTGAATAAATTTCTGTATTTCCTCTGGGTCTTCGTTCGTTTTCCCTAAAATCATTCCCATGTAGGTTGAGGTATTGTAGGTATACGGCTCACGATTTTTTGGAAATATAAATATCTTATTATCTTCAACAAATTTACTAGCTTCTGCATTTGGGTTGTTGGTAATGAGTGTAATATTCCTGTCAAGTTCTTTGGCATATTTTGCTATAATTGGCGCGTGCTTTCCGCCAGAGGCCGAAATGAGAATTACTTCGTCAATATCCGGAATGTGTTTAAGTTTGCTCTCAAAATTACTTTCTGAAGCGAAAATTGCATCTGTATCTTCAAAAATAATTCGCCCCGTTGCCTCGGCATTGCCAGACCCAACCACCAGCGGACGTTTATATTTTTTAGTATTGAGCTCGGGTGCTTTCTTTTTTTGAAAAAGCTCCAGTGCACCCAAGACCGCCACATCCAAGTCGGGAATAGTGTCTAAAGTAAATGTATTGAGTGTGTCAATGTTTTTATAATTCATAGTTTTAACTATTATATCTTATGCCCACCAAAAACAGCGCGAAGTGTAGAAAGAATTTTTCCAGTAAATGTCGGGTTCTTTTTTGATCGGACACGGAAAAGATACGAGTCTTTGATAACTGGGGCAGAAATACCAAACTCTTTTGCGGTTTTAACCGTCCATTCTCCTTCACCGGTATGAGCTACCACACTGGATGCTTTTTTTAGGTCATCACCATACTCTTTGAACCCCTCTTCTAGCCACCCAGTAAGTCGTGAGGTAATGATACTGTTTTGATTGTAAACATTAGCAACATCTCGCAAACGGAACTTAAACGGAGCTTTTTTTAGTATCGCAAACCCTTCCGAGAGTGCCTGCATCATCCCGTACTCAATGCCGTTATGCATCATTTTCGCGAAATGCCCTGCTCCTGCTACTCCCATGTATCCAGATGCTGTATCAGACATCGCGTCAAAAATTGGCTTACTTTTTTCATATATCTTTTTATCTCCTCCGACCATAATGGCAAATTTACCAAGCTCAATAGAAACCGGCCCACCAGAAACTCCAACATCAAGAAAATGAATTCCTTTTGATTTCAATTGCTTTTCTCGACGAACAGAGTCCTTATAGAAAGAGTTGCCACCGTCAATAATAGTGTCCCCTTTTTTGAGTAATTGTGAGAGGCCATTTTTACCAAAGATTATCTCGTCCACTGGTTTCCCTGCCGGCTTGCCCGCCGAGGTCTTGACGGAGGCGGGGACCATAAGCCATATGGTTTTCGGAGAAGAAAGTTTTGCCACAAATTCCGAAAGAGAGTATGTGCCAATAATACCCTCTTTCTCAATCTCTTTTGTAGCATCGGGTGAGTTGTTGAATCCAACAACTCTCCATTTCTTCATGTTTAGGCGTCTTGCGAGATTAGCCCCCATTTTTCCTAAACCGATAATGCCAATTTCAGAAACATTACTGCCTATTCCCTTATCTTTATTATCAGGTAATTCTTGAAAGAAAGATGGGCTAGGGCTACTGTTGGGTTTATATTCAGTTAAGGGCACTAAATTTTGTTTCCATGCTTTTATAACTGGGTCAATAAATTTCCAAGATACAAGCACTTCATCGGAGGAGATAAATAATGTTTGGTCACCCTCCATAGCCGCGTTAATAATTTTTGCATACTCTTCTACATATTGAACTTTTGTCTCTTTTTCATATAAAAAGAAAGAGAAAACGCGTTCTTCTAAGGTTTTTTCAAATCCTGGTTTTTTCGTCCAAAAATGTATCACCACCTCGTCGTTTGGTTCAAGACGAAAAACAATTCTGTTTGGAGCGTGTGGCCCTTGCTCACACAGAAGACACACATTTGGGTGCTTTAGCGTCAAAATGATTTCTTTACGTGATTCTCCCATACGTTTTCCGGCCTCCATATGTATGGAAATTCCGTTCCAACGAGGATGCAGGAGCTCCGTTTTTAGAGCGAAGTATGTTTCAGTATTAGAATTTTGAGCTACCCCCCGTATGTTTTTATAGTCAAGATATTGGGATCTATAAGTTTCTTTTCGCACTGTTTCTTCTGTCCATGGCCTAAGTGTTTCCAAAATAGTTGCTCTGTTTTTCCGTATCCTGCTTATATTCATACCGATGGGATACTCCATGGTAATCGCAGATAGCATGGTAAGAATGTGGTTTTGTCCGACATCACGGAGTGTTCCAACTGCATCGTAAAAACTTCCTCTGTCTTCCACACCAATAGATTCAAGTAGGCGAATATCAATCCGCTCAATCATAGTGTTATCCCATGCATTTTCAAAAAGATTATTTGAGAAACGAAAGTTTTCTATTCCTTGAATAATTTCTTTAAACAAGTAGTGGTCAATTCTATAAATTTGCTCTTCTTTGAAATATGTGGAAAGAAGTGATTGTAATTTTTGTGCACTTTGAAGATCTGTCCCAAACGGTTTTTCAATCAAAATACGACTCCACCCCAGATCTCCTCCGCAAGGCACATTCAGTTTAACTCCAGCAAGATTTTTGAAGATTTGCTCGTATGAAGAAGGTGGTACAGCAAGATAAAAGAGTTTATTAGCACACATATTCCAACCGCTTTCTATTTCTATAATGCGATCCGATAGAGATTGAAAAGCTTCTGTATCCTCAAATGTTCCTGTTTGATAGGTGAAAAGTTCAAAGAAACTGTCAATTTCTTTATCTTCTATGTTGGAATCTGCATGTTTTTTTACCGTTTCCAAAATCAAGTTCTTAAATTCTTTATCCGAAAACTCTCTTCGTGAAAACCCTATGACAGACAGGCGTTCTGGCAAGCGACCACGTTGAAATAAATGCCAAAGAGATGGAATGATTTTTTTGGCAGCCAAATCTCCAGTTACACCGAAAATGGTGAAAATAGAGGGGGTGTTTTTTATGTTTTCATTTTTAATTTTATTCATATGACCGTTATGTAAGTAACCCAAACATCTGGAAAATATACCCGATAATAATCAACGTAATGCCAAGAATACTTGCAGCCCTCTCCTTTTTCATCTCATTTATGACTTGAGAATCAATCGTCCGTTCTTCGCGCGCGCGATTATGTACCCGAAGCACCGTATAGGCAATCATAATCGTTCCAATGACATCAAGGGTAATACCTATAATTAATAATATTATCATATGGACAGTATTTTATAAAATTTTCTCTGATAACATTGCTTTGTTTTCTTTAATCATTTTTGCATAACGATAGAGATTTTTAGACATAGTCTTGATCATCATATTGGTTGTCATATTCTTCCTGCGTTTTTCAGCATCTTCATCCATAGGAGATCCAGCTTCACCAACCCAATACGCCACTATTTCTGGGGGAAGAGTGAACCCAAACCATGTAAGAGCGTTAGCGAGAGTGCCAACCACATGTTGAACTCCGTCTTCATGACCAGTCACAACAATACCCGCAACTTTATGAGTCAAGGGAGACATACCAGTTGTTATATATTCGTCATCAACCTGATCCATACGCTCAATTACTTTTTGAATAAGTGACGATGGTTGTCCCCACCAAATTGGTGTTGCAAATACCACAATATCGGCCTCAATAATTTTGTTGAGAATATCTGTCCAATCATCATTCATGTCTGTCTGTAGACCATGTTTGATATTATAATCAACAAGACGAATGGTGTTTGTCTCAACACCTTGATTGGAAAGCTCACCGAACACTTGATTAAGGAGCTCTTCGGTGTTTGACGGTATACCCATATCTTTTGGTTTAAGTGTACCCAAAAGCCCAATTGCTTTTAATTGTGTTTTCATTACTTTTATTTTTAATTACGCACTGCAGGTATATACCCCATTCCTTCCTTGGCAGGCGAGGCATATACCACTCGTATCTTTTTTATCATGATCATGACCATCTCCGTCCTTATGTCCATCACCATTGGTGTGTTCTCCGTTACCTCTCTGAGATGCCACACATACATTGGATACAACTTCTTTCCTTTCAGCACCGTAACAGGTACCTAAGGTATCTTTTGATACAGAACCGCACATCACACATTTATATTTCTTGTTCATATTTTTATAATTATATTTTTAGAATTGTTATTTGATTTCTATTGTTGTCTGTTTTCTTTCATTAATTTTGCCAAACGAGTCGGCATCATAAAGAGAAGAAAGGCAATTGCAAGAAGTGCTAATAAAATCCCCGTAAGAATTTTACCGACTCCGATTAATTTTAATCTCAACAACTCCGATGGATAATTTTGAATTTGGACAAGTTTTTGATTAAGCTCCGAACCGGTTATTGCCGCCTCACGCTCTACTTTAGAAAGAGTGAAATACTCTTGTTGGAGCGCGTGGAATTTCGGCTCCTCTACCCCTACTTGATTTTGCAGACTGACTCCTTGCCATGCAAATGAGAGGGCAGAAATAATCAGAATCAAAATAACAAGCATTGGTATCATTATTGATTTCATATTTTGCATATATTTTTTGGTTATTTATTAATTAATAATCTCTGTCTTCCGATCAACCTCGGAAGCCCAGATGCCAGTGTGTCTGGCAAAGTTTACTGTGGACTTTTATGTCGTTATGGGCAGAAGTCGTGGCTATAGCGCCCATAGCGGCCGTGGTGATGTCCTGTTTGATTTGAATAGACTGAAATAATTAACCGCATCTCCAGCCACAAAAATAGTCGCGGAAAGTCCAATCACTCCAGAAGCAATTATTATGATGTTGTAATTAATATCATTCATAATTTTAGATTCCAATTAAACCACCGCCACTGAAAAGAATAACTAAACTGGCGAAGAATAAGATAAAATCAAATTCCCAGCCAGTCTTATCCATCGCGGCAAACGGCACACCCCACTTCATTATTTTCATTCCAGTTGCTCCGACCATTACTATTGCCAAAATTAAGGCGGATAACTGAGTATATACTCCAAACACCAATCCCAAAGAAGCCACTGCCTCTATCATGCCGAGTATAAATATCATGCCCGCTGGCATCCCCATCATCTTGGGCATTTCCTTTGACTTAGAAAGTTTTGGTAATGAGTGATACAAGAAAATAATTGCAACAGCTATTCGTAGTAGAAACAATCCGATATCATTATATTGTATTAATTGTGTAAACATATTTTTGAGTAGCTAGTTAATAATTCAATTTGTTAACCTTTTAATTTTACCATTTATAATATTCTTAAGCCCATCAATATTCTTTTGCATATTTATTTCATCGGCTAAAACAAGTGGGTTAAGAGTGTTATTTTGAGAGATAAAGATTGTCGGCAATTTTGCACTCTTTAATTCGGGATACTCTTTATGAAATTCATCTCTGTGAAAGAATTCTTTTTCAAAAGGTAAGGGGTCCAGAAATTCTCTCCATTCATTTTTCATAAGAATTTTATAATTATAGGTAGTCTAGTAACCCTTCATAATTGATAAAATTTAAAAGTTCGTAGCCATATTGGATGGTGAGGCCAAAATTATCGGTCGTGAGAAGCAATCCAAGAAGGATTAAGAATACACCCCCGATAATGGAAATAGCTTTGAGATACTTGGAAATTCTGTCGATGTAAGCAGTGGCTTTGGAGAAAGCGAGCGCAATCAAAAGAAACGGTATGGCGAGACCAACAGAAAAGACGGTGAGCATTACTCCTCCGGTTAAGGCAGTACCGCTCGTGCCTGCTAAGAGGAGAATGGAGCCGAGGATAGGACCGACGCACGGCGTCCACCCGAGCGCAAATGTGCCTCCGATAAAGAGAGAGCTTGAAGGTTTGCCGAGCGTGAGCCAAGAGGGAATGGGAATGCGTTTGTCGCTTTGGAAAAATGGGAGTTTAAAGAATCCGAGCATAAAGAGGCCAAAAAGTATGACCAAGACACCGCCGATGCGTGCAAGCCAAATGCGGTATGGTGCGAGCGCGGTTCCAGCAAATCCAGCTAGTATCCCAAACGTGATAAAAACAAGTGAGAATCCGACAATAAATGCAAGACCATTAAGAAATATCTTTCGGCGAGCGGCTTTAGCGGTCTCGGGATTCTTTAGCGCATCTTGGTCAACACCACTGATGAATCCGAGATACGCTGGCACGAGTGGTAAGGTACATGGCGCAAGAAAAGTGAGCAGTCCAGCAAAAAATGATGCAATTACAAATCCGATGCTTAGTTCAATCATAGTGATACTTCGTTAGTACTGATAATCTTGTTTGCGTATTCTCGCATTTCATCTAATTCCATCGGTCCGCGTTTATGTACAACAATCTCTCCAGCGCTGTTTACAAAAATAGTTTCCGGCATGGAGAACCCGCTGATTGATTTATAAAAAGTATCCGATGAATCCAGAAGAAAGATCATATCATTTGTAATATTGAGTTCATCGGTGTAGCCTTTGGCTTTTTCAAGCGGTTCCTGCCGGTCAATGGCGATAACAACCAGTCTGTCGCCAAATTCTTTTTGCAGTTCTGCAAAATCAGGCAATTCTGCACGACAAAACGGACACCATACCGCCCAACTGTTTATGACGAGTGGCATGCCTTTAAATTCTTCAAGCGATACAGTGTTGCCATTGTAATCAACAATAGTAATGTGAGCAAATTTATCAAAATCACTTCCGTTCTTTTTTGCATTTGTTGGAGAATTCTGTCCTGCAATACTAAAAAGCCATGTTCCTAAAATTATGACCGCTATTCCGATAATAATGATGAGAATTTTCTGCATATAATTTTAAAGTTTAAGGAATGCTTCTAATGAAATTGAGCCGCTCCCAATCGTTAAAAGGACTCCGGCAGAGGCAAGCAGGAGGGCGTCGTAATACCAGCCGTTATTTTTATCGCCATATATGCCTGTTTTCCATACGAATATTTTAAAATAAATAGCCCCTAACATGACGACAATAAGCGCTAAGGCAGCAAGCTGTATCCATAAACCAACGAGGACCAGAAGACCGGCCACGACTTCCACTACACCGAGTATAAAGGTGAATATCGCGGACAATCCCATTCCCTCCCCTCTGTCCCTAGGGTCGGCAACATGTCTTCTTCCACCATCAATAAACATAATTGCCAATAAAATTCGCAATAAGATTAGCGCCAATGGTGCCAATTCTACCCATATGATAAACGGAAATGTTGATTGTAAAAATTGCATATTATTATGTTTATGAAGAGTAAAAGTCTACTGAAGTCTCTTTACCCGTTTCGCACGGATACCCTCCAGTACACTCATTCTCCATTGTATACCTATCAAATCTATATGAATTATCAAAAAAATTCATGATTTCCTCTGTATCTCTAACCGCGTTAAAAAGGCAAACGGAAGCACCAGGCGATGGCGTCATATTAAAAATAATATTGTTTCCAATAATTCTTCCTTCCCCAAGTTGCAGTTCATGAGTTTCTGTATCCACTCTTTGGAGTCTCATCCCGCCAAATCCCTTGGCTTTTTTAAGATCTCGAGCTTTAATAGATGGGATTATTTTCTTAATATTTGGTAAAAATAAAGTCTTACCAACTAAAGGAAGGTCATATAAGGCATTTTTTACCAAATATTTAAACCTAGTATAGTCACTTAAAATTTTTACAAAGCTTTTGGCCGTACAATATCTAAAAAGTCCAGCCGATTTAAAGTAATCTAAAGAGGTGGAGAGTTTCCCACTTTCCAATACCGGGAAAAATTTAGCTGTTGGTCCCCACCTTGTTTTGTTGGGGACCTGGACATCAGGATCGCCATGAACTGCCGCGAAGGGCAGTTTCTTGTCTTGCATGGTATAAACCTTCCCATTTAAAAGCTTATCTGAAAAATAAAAACTGCCGGCAACCGGAATAAGTGAAAATTTCTTTCCATACCCAAGTGATTTAGCGAAAAATAAGCTATAAGAGTCGGCATCGACCACGACAACCGTGGCCTCAAACAACCCTTTGTTGGTATCTACCTGGTATCCCTTATCAATTCTTTTTATCTTTTTGACTTTATATCCCAAAAATAAATCCGACCTATTACTTGCTTTCTTCTTAACTTCACTTATGAAAGATGTTGCTAGCATTTCATAATCAACGGCATATCCATTGAGTGTATATAAAGCTAACAACTCTTCGTTTTCTATTCTGCCCTTTGTTATGTTTGGTTCTATATTCCCAACTTCTTTTCTATCTAATTTTTGCAAATCCGGATACAATTCTTTAATCTCTTCATATCTTTTTTCTAGCTTTATAACCTCATCTCTACCTATTGCTAAAATCATCTTGGAAACTTTAAATAAAATTTTATTCTGTGCGTCCGGATGAAGTTTTTTGACATAAAAAGGAATCATCATGGCCGCGGGTTTTACCACCTTTGCTTTTTCTAAAGAATAATTTGTTTCTATATCGCCGATATGGAGAGTCTGGCTGTTATTTCTACCCCTTGAATTAACACGGGCTACCTGTTGATTTTTTTCAAGAAGAGCAATTTTAGGGATATTGGTATATCTAGATAGCATATAAAAGAGGGCTGTGCCACTTACGCCTCCTCCAATTATTAAAACATCGTATTTTTCCACTATATTTTCACTGTGATGTCCTATCATATTAGGTCAAATTATTAATGATATAGTCGGCGTAGAATGTCGGCCAATCAGCATCAAGGTTTTGTTTTTGATGTTTTTCGTATGCCTCAATAAGAAGTTTGGTTAACTTTGCCGGTTTTATTGTCTCCATCCCAAGCGCGCCGACAACATAAGCCGCATACCAAACTGGCCAATTGTTATCATACACGCTGTTTAGGATGTTGGTTTCATAATCTCCATGTACCGAGCCCGCCCTACGCAATGTTTCAATAAGTTTTTCTTTATTCATGACAAATTAATTATTACGAGTAAGTATGTAACGATTCATAATTTTACGATTGGATCTCAACTCTCTGCCAGAATGCGAACCTGCTACTAATATACTCTGTCCGGAGTTTTTGATTTGGATACATCCATGCGCCATTTTTGTTGTTTTGCCGTCTACAGTTACATCATAGTAATTACAGACACCTTTCCATGAGTAAGTATATGTCACTTCGTTTTTTGTGAGATATTCCATTTTGACCAATTTGAGCGGAAAATAGTAGTTGCTCTCAACCACCATTGTGTCGTCGCTCTTGGTTATAATTTGATTATTCCAGATTGTTTTCATGGTGTTTATAAGGTTACAATTTCCACTAATGATTAATTGGTTCGAGCTTGTTCGACCACACTCATTACCTGTTCATATGGTAATGCGCCACTAAATGGGATGAGTTGATTGTTCAGCGACACCACAACAACATACGGGGTGCCTCGGCCACCGGCACTCGTCGCCTCATCTAAATCCGTTTGAATATTCGCAACAACGCCTTTGTCATTCACACAGCTCGCAAACGCTCCAGAATCAATACCAAACGATAGAGCCATTTCCCGATACCAAGCATCACTTAATTTTTGTTGATTAACAAAAGCCTCATCAGTAAATGTCCAGAAATTATCATTAGTACTAAGTTGTGCTATACACTCAGACGCGACCGCCGCAGAAAGCGCTCGCGAGTGGATGGTTGAAAGTGGAAAGTGACGAAATACCCACTTTACGTCCTCATTTTCCTCAACAATGCGTTTAAGTGTGGGGTGAATTCGAGCACAAAACGGGCATTCCAAGTCGCTGAATTCCACAATGGTGATAGGCGCATTAGGATTCCCTTGTACATGATCAGTTTCGTCCGGCATTCTAAACTTGCCTGCCTGTGCAGGTTGACCACCATTGGTGTCTTTCGTAGGATTTGAAGCCACATTTTCAGCGCTACCCGTCCAGAAAACAGCTGCGGCAATTAAGAGTCCTGCGACAACAATTGCGATTGGTATTCCGTATCCGTTTTGCGTTTGCACGTTTGTTTTCATAAGGATATTTTTATTAAAAGCCACTATGGCCTCTTTGTATGCCACGCACTTTTTCCGGCCCGCGATTGTCATACCTTTTAATAAAATCTTTAATTCGCCCCTCATCTATGATTCCATTTTCAATGTTAAATGTATCAACTCTGCCCCAAGCAACAAGTGATATATCTCCGTCGTTTAGAGAACGTGGTGACACGACAATGTACTGTCCAGCAAAAGATTCAAGGATTTCTTTTGCTTCGCCATTTATATCAGAACGATACGCAATCCAAATGTCTCCATGCTCAAGATTATGAATAACACGCTCATCAGGTAACAGCTCGTTATAGAATCCGCCACGAACAGGCGACGCGTAATGCCAACCGGAAGATGGTGGGTTTGAGTTGTATTCTGGATGTGTCGCGCCGTCTACAATATGATCGCGACCTTGTATCTCGTATGCAACACTAAAGTCTTCGCTGTCCGGTCCTGCCGTCTGGGCGAGCAAGAAAATTCCATATCCTACAACGATCAAAATAAGAACCCAAAGAGTGAAGTGTGCGATTGATTTTCGTACTTTAGCCCTTTGAACCTGCGCGTGTTCTTTCTTCTTCACCGCTTCGTGCCGTTGTTTCTTTTGTTCGTAGTTATTTTTTGTTTTTTCCATAATTATTTGAATAATTCTGTCTCCGGATGCACCACAAGCCACGAGAACCAAAAACTCGGTATTGAGGCAAGTAGCTTTCCATCAGCTGTGAAGCGAATCTCGCCCAAATCAGTTTTTGTGATAGCGATATTTTTTCCTACAAAAGTATCAGTTGTGTTGCCGATATTTAGCGCATCATCGTGATACGCTTTATATTGTCCGTCAATTTCGATGCCATGCACCAGAGCTTTAGGATGTAGACGAGTATCGGTGAATGTCGCGCCAAACGAAACCGATTCGCTGGTGTAATAGTCACCATACGGATCACGGCCATAACTTCTTACAGCACCTGTATCTTGTGACAGTACTTTAGTATTAGGATGTGCTCGTTTCCAATCACCAAAGCGTACAACATCCGACCGTACAATTGTTAGCTTTTTCCCCGTATGTACACCAAGGACAGCTTCGCCAAGCACTTGAGACCAGAGCGATTCATTTTTATCATTTCCAGCACGGTTATACATCAAGAGATTTGACTGCCAAAGTTTGCCCGACACTCCAAACTCTTGTACTTCGCCGTCAACCCTCCGATCAAAAACAATTCCTGTTGCGCAAAGCGGACAGTAGGTTACTAAAACCGGCTCTCCAGCGACCTTGTCGTTGACTATTTCATGCCATACAAGAATGCGATATGGATAGAATCGGCTTTCTTCGTTTATAGTTAAACCAAGTCCCGAGTCGCTGTCATTAAGAAAAGTGGCTTCATTTGCCAAAATAAATTTCGGATCATCTATGGAAGGAATACCATCTTTGCCGGGACCACCAGATAATATTTCATTAAGCGGAATTGAATGCTTAATTCCATCTGTAACCAAAATTTCTCTTTGTGTTTGCATAATTTGTTTTATATCTGTAGAAGTATCAGAAGCTGTCTCAACAGAAGATTCTTTATTTTCATTATTGAGCAATTCTGTTTCCCCTTCCCCGCTCGGAATAGGAAATGACGACCTACTCTGAAAATACCAAAAAGCACCAATACCGACAAGAATAATAATTAAGATAATAATTTTAATTTGTGTGTTCATCTTCTTTAATTGCGTACTTTATGATATCCACGTTGCAACTTTTATTTTTCTTGCACCATGCTTCGCATTTTTTGGCCGCTATCTCATCGTGATATTTCATCTTGCACTCGCTACAGGTGTAGACTATTTGACGATTTTGATTAATTGTCTTTCCCATAAAATATATTTAATTTTTAATCTCCAAAAGCTTTCGTAGTTTTGGTTCGTCAAAACCTATTACCATTTCATTATCAACAAAAATGACTGGCACACCCATCTGTCCACTTTTTTGAATCATCTCGTCGCGCTTCGCAGAATCCTCCGAAACATTATAGTCATTAAAGACGATACTGTGTTCCTTGAAAAATTCTTTAGTCGCATGACAGAAATGGCAAGATGGTGTTGAATATATAGTTACATTTTTCATAGTGTTTTTAAGTTATTTTTTTATCTACATTAAATTGATAATTCTTTTATTCACGAGCTTTTTTCAATGCTCGTGTCCACCACAAAAGCTGGGTGATCATAGCTTTCGCTTTGTCAGACTGCAAAGCAAAAAGTTCTTTGGCCTCCATTTTACCGAATAGCACTGGAAAATACTGTTCACCAGGAATGTGCACGGCCGCTCGTATAGGTGCCATTTGAAGCTCAATAGCACTCATGCGCAACTGCTCAATGGCGCGCGCTCCTCCGACACTACCGTAACTTACGAAAGAGATTGGTTTGTTGTTCCATTCCGGATACACCCAATCGAGCGCGTTTTTAAGTACGCCAGATGTTCCGTGGTTATATTCGGGTGTAACAATTACAAAAGCATCTCCCTCTTCTATTTTTTTGGTAAAACGTGTGACCGCTTCATTTGTGTAGGGTTCTTGTTTAAACGACGGGCTCATTGGCTCATTGAAAAACGGCATATTGTAGTCACGTAAATCAAGTACCTCAACTACAACTTCTTCTTGTTTCTTGATTTCCTCAGCGATCCACGCGGCGGCCTTATCGCTAAAGCGACCCTCGCGAGTGCTACCAGCAATTACTTTGATGTTAAGTGGCGTGTTGTTTTTCATATTACTTTTACATTAAATTTATAATTTTCTTAATTCTTAGATCGTCTATTTTTGGCTTATAGCAAATCATCTGCCCCATCTTTTCTCCCTCAATCATCCTTGACATCTCAAGTATCCGTAGGTGCTGTGATACTGCCGATACTGAAATATCCAGAACATTAGCAAGATCGGTGACGCACATTTCTCCTTGCTCAATAAGAAGTTTTATAATGAGAAAGCGATTCTTGTCTCCAAGCAGACTAAACGCATTGACCAAAGAAATATTCTGTGTTTTTAGGGATTCCTTAATTTTTGATATTTGTGATGATTTTAGCATATTTAAGTATTTGCGTTAATGCTTAAATATTACTCTTACATATAACAATAGTCAAATCCATGTCTATGTGGATAACCCCCCGAATGCTCCTAAAACAAAAAGAGAGGCAAATAGAAAATTCCTCCCCCAACCCCTTCTTTTCTATTTGTGACATCCGAATTCAAAAACAAATGAAAGAAGTTTTGCCAAACTATTTTCTGAGGGAAAGGATTTGGCAAAACCGAGTCCGTATTGAAGCCCCATCACACTGCCCAGAAACTTCACGGGCAAAATCCCAAAGAAAAATGCCCTTTCCTTTTTCAGAAAAAATCGGCCGCGCGCAAATCCGAAAAGCAAGTAATATTTTTCTTTGGGGTTGCCGAGCGGAGCGAGGCAGTGGTGGGGTTTTCTGTATCTTTTTCTACAAAACTGGAGCCACCTCCCAGACTTGAACTGGGGACCTTCGCTTTACAAAAGCGTTGCTCTACCAACTGAGCTAAGGTGGCAATATTAAAACTTTAATAACCTAAGCCATATTACTGAGTCCCGACGCCCTTGGGTCGGGACCCCGACTGTAACGTCGGGGCTAAGGTGGCAATGTCTATGGGTATGCCCCATAACTATACTAGTTTACATTTTAGAGCCCAAGAGGCAAGCTATAAAACCTCCTGGTCTTCTTTAACTTTAATCTTTCTTTTCCTTTTGGGCTTAGTGGCTTTTATTACCACTGGTTCTATTATTTCTGTTATTTGTGGTTCTAGAGGCGCCGTATCTTCTATACTCTCTATTGTGGGTTCGGTTGCTCTATCTATTATAAAAGCCTCGTTAATCTCACCTTGTCCTTTCTCAATATCTGAAATATTTTTAAAGAATTCTGATATACCGTCAGATTTTTTGAGGAGCTTAGCATCACGCATGTCGTGTATATATTCATCCAACTGCCCTCTCAATCTATTTAAGGCTTTGTTAAATGAAAGTTTAGCTTGCACTGGAATCCATTTTGTAAAAAAGAAATCCAAACCATCCTTGCCACCAAAGTAATATTCAAAAATACGATGGTTTAAGTTTCGTAGATAAGTGTCTCCTTTGGCTACCAAGTTCAATATGCCAGGTGTTTTACCTCTTTTTAATTCTACTCTCTTGGCGGTAGTGAGAGTTAGTATACTGACACCTGAAATAGTGAATATGGTTACAAGTACCATAGAGATATTATATAGAATATCTGATGAAATTGCCTACCTCAGTTCTCTCTCCAAATTTTTGAATAGTGCCGTTAATCATGTCACTTATTTTCTTGCTGGGATCTTTAATGAATGGCTGTTCTAGAAGTTCGGCTGTATTTTCTGGAGACATGGCTGCAATATGCATAGCAATATCTTTTCCTACCGCCTTGAAATCTGGATTTTTGGCCACAAAGTCTGTCTCACACAAAAGTTCAAGCATGACACCAACAGTATCTCCCTGGTGTACATAGGCCACCACTACGCCCGCGCCGAGGTTTCTATCACCCTTTTTGGAAGCTATTTCAGCTCCCTTTTCTTTTAATAGAGCTAGAGCTTGAGTTTTGTCCCCACCGGCATCTTCCAGAGCCTTTTTACACTGCATAATAGAAAGTCCTGTTTCTTCTCTTAAAGCTTTGATTTCTTCTGTGCTGATTGTCATTTTTTTAATCTTTAAATTTTAATAACCAATATTGGTATCTATATTAAATTAATCCACCAAAACCTAAAACAAGAAGACTAAGCAGTAGGAGTTTCTTTCGCCGTTGCTTCCTTGCCTTTCTTGTAGGCCTTTACTAATTCTTTGACGATGTATCCGATACTTTGTCTTGAAGCATCATTTGCAGGGATAGCGTAATCTAGTTCGTAAAGATTAGTATCTGAACCGGCTATAGCTATAATTGGGAGACGCATCTTACGAGCTTCTGCGACGGCTATCTTTTCTTTCTTGGGATCAACGATAACTAATAGTTTTGGTATAGCTTTCATGTTAGATATACCCCCAAAATAGATAGTAAGCTTTTCAATTTCTCTATCAATAAGTAGGCGTTCTTTCTTGGTGTATTTACCAAGTTCACCTCGTTCTTTTTGGCCAGTTAGTTCCTCAAGACGAGCTATGCGTTTTTTAATCTCTGAGAAGTTTGAAAGTGTCCCTCCAATCCATCGACCAGAAACAAATGGCTGATCTAGTTCTTGACCAGCAGAGATGACAGCTTCTCTAGCTTCACTTTTGCCACCTACCCAAAGGATGCCTGCACCTTCTTTGCCTTTGGATTCAATGAAATTCATGGCCTTCTCTAATTCAGCACTAGTTTTTTCTAGGTTGAATATTTCAATATTGTTTTTGGAACCAAAGATAAATGGTTTAGCTGAAGGATGTCTGCGAGCCTTCACAAAGCCAAAATGAGCCCCAACAGAAAAAAGGGCGTCTATTACTCCGGTTCCTGACTTAGTATTATTTTCTGATTTCTCCATAGCGGTTGATTATAACAGAAGAAATTAGCTTATACAACATCTTCCCCGGACTTCTCTTCTAGGGCCTCTAATATGTCTCCAAGCTCACCTGCCAAGATCTTTTCTATATTATGCCAAGACTCTTTGATGCGATGGTCAGTAATGCGGTCCTGGAGGACATTGTAGGTACGAATTTTCTCTGATCTATCCCCTGTGCCAATCTGACTTTTTCTATTGTCTGAATATTTCTTGACCTCTTCTTCTTCATGTAGAAGCTCTAGTTTGGCAGTGAGGATACTCATGGCTTGCTCTTTGTTTTTGAGTTGGCTTCTTTGTGAAGTAGAACGAACATCTATACCTGTCGGTTTATGGATAATTCTAACAGCTGTTTCCACTTTGTTTACATTCTGTCCTCCAGCTCCACCAGAACGAGAAGTTTCTATTTCTAAATCTGTGGGTTTGATTTCAATAGTACTTTTCTTTCTAATAGGCAAAATAGCCACAGAAGCTGTAGAAGTGTGTACTCTGCCCATCTTTTCTGTAGCAGGAATTCTCTGGATACGATGAACCCCTGTTTCAAAACGAAGTTTTTTGTAAACATCTTTACCTCTAATTTCAAATGAAGCTTCTTTGTAGCCACCAATAGGACTTTCTGAAGCGTAAAGCTTTTCAACTTTCCAACCCTGCTTATCAGCATAGAGTGTATACATTTCTGCTAATTCACTAGCAAATAATGATGCTTCTTCCCCACCAGCGGCGGCCCTTACTTCCAAAACAATTTCATTGGGGAATTCTTCTTCTTTTTCTTCGCTGGCTAATATTTCATCCATTTGTTTCAAGAGAGCTTCTTTTTGGATTTTAATATTAGAAAGTTCTTCTTCTGAAAGAGCCTTCATTTCTACATCACTATCGGCCATAGTTTGTATCTCGGCTTCTTCTTTTTCTAGACGCAAAAAACTCTCTGCCAAGTAAGCAGTTTTTGGGTTATTTTTATATTTTTCTAAATCTTGGTTCATATAATAAGAAGTAAATTTTTCTAGAAACGCGAAAAATCTTGTAGTTACTTCTTACTCTTGGCTTTGGCTTGTTTTTGTTTGAAGCGTTCTACTCTACCAGCGGTGTCTAGTGTTTTGTCTTGTCCTGTATAGAAAGGGTGGGTTGCAGAAGAAATTTCTACCCTGAAGACTGGGTATTCTTGCTTATCGCTTTTGGCTTTGGCTGTCTCGGTAGTTTCTATGGTTGAAGAGATAATAAACTCTGAACCATCAGAATTGTCTATAAACAGCACTGAGCGATAATTATCTGGATGTGTCTCCTTTTTCATAATCTACGAATTATACTAATAAAATGCGTTTAAGCAAGCTAAATTCCCTTAATAGGATCAATCATGGTTAATTGAATATTTGAAGCTCTAGACATAACACTATTACCATAACTTAGACCAACACCGGCTTTACCATTGGAATAACAAGTTCTACCAGAGTAATAACGGCAAGCTGCTGTGCGTTCATCTGTGTATTGGTCTCCAGTAGTGCCTATAAGGTCATCCAAGAATAAGGCCATACCCATAATGGCATCTTGAGGGTTCCATGGGTCAGGGATGCTTTTGCTCATGGCTTGAGCCACTTTACTTGTCATGATATTCCAAGTAGATGGTATAAATTGAGCGGGTCCCATTGCTCCACCATAACCCGGCACTCCAGCGATTGGACAAGAAACTCTTGTTTGGAAAGGATCTCTACCTAGACCATTTAAAATATTTTGTAATATCGGCAAGTCTCTAGTGGGGTGAATACCATTAGAGAAAATAGTACCAGAATTAACTCCTTTGGTTTGTCCGGTTGAAAGGTCTGTAATAATACATGAACCGACATTGGCTCCCAGATTTGATTCTTGTTGAAGTATCGCCAATATGAAGGCTGGTCTTACACCAGTTTTGGCACTGGCTGCTTCTGCATATTGGAGAGCTGTACCAAACGGTATGGCACCGGCATCACGAAGTGGGAATAATACAGCTTTGATTTGAGCCGCCTTAGCCTGTCTGTCTGCTAACACTTGGGAATAAGTTTTCTCATTGTTCTGACTTATAGCTAGAAGTTCCTTCTTTTCGGCCTGGCTTATTTCTACTTCTTTTTTGGAAGCCTCTAAAGCTGCTTTGGCAGCCGCTTCTTGCTCTCGTTTTTTATTCAGAGCTTGTCTTTCAGCTTCGGTTAAGTTTTTTACCTCTGTTAATTCATTAAATAAACTTTTTAAAGCTTTTTCAGTAGAAGCATAGGTATCTATATCTACAAAAAATTCTGAAATATTTTTATCGCTTAACACCGCTTCTACCAGAGAATACGAATTAATTTCATTAGTCCTCCTAATAATATCTGCCACGGCTTTTTTACCTTGAGCTAAGCGAGATTCTAGAGTAGAGATTTTGGCTTGTTTACTGGAAATATCTTTGGATAGATTTGAGATGGCAATGTTTTTGCCATTAATATTAGCTTTGGCAGCGTTAATTTTGGCAGTTAAAGCTGATACATCACGAGAAAATGAGGCGCTGGTTTCTTTGGTTTTATTTAAAGTTTCGGTCCACTGCTCTATCTCTTTGTTACAAGCTTCAAGTTCTATTTCAAGTTGAGCACGGCTTTTACCAGAAACTTGGTCGGTACAAGCAGTTTGAGCCCTAACTTTATTAAAAGGGATAGTGGTAAATATGAAGCTGGCAATAACGCCAATCAATAAATAATGCTTTAAAGGAGCACGGTTTAAATACATAAGAATATTAAACTATTATAACCGATAGTGGGACTTCAGAGCTACTCTTTGGGAGTATTGTCTCCTTCTGGTGCGGACTCACCTTCTGATTCTTCTTTACCTTTCTTCTCTACTTCAATTTCTGATAGATCAACTGGAGCTGATTCCTCTTCTTTTTCTTCTCTAGGAGCGGAAACAAGAGCAATAACATCTTCTGGGTTTATAGTAATTTCAACACCCTTAGGTAGAGGGATGTCTTTGGCTAGTATTTGGTCTTCAAATGTCTTAAGTGAACTTATATCTATAGAAATATTGTGTGGGAGGTCTTTAGGCAAAGCAGAAATAGATAATTCATGAACAACTTTTACCAGTATACCTCCAAGGTCTTTGACAGCTGGAGCTACTCCTACGAATTCTATAGGAAGTTCAATTTCTAGTTTGTGGTCTTTATCAAAGACATAGAAGTCTGCATGTCTAGGAGCACCTGAAATAGGGTCAATATCTACATCTTGAATAAGAGTATCCTTGGAACCATCTGGGGTCTCTAAAGTAATAACACTTGATTCTCCGGCCTCTTTCCAGACTTTCAAAAAGTCTATCTGGGGGATAGAGATAGGTGTTGATGCTTCTTTCTTGCCGTAAAAAACAGCAGGAATCTTGCCAGCCTTTCTGATATCAGTTAAATCTGATTCGGTATTTCGTGTTTCTGCCTTTAAAGTAAGCATGAGGGGTATTCTAGCCTATATTTATTCAAATGAAAAGGGGCGCCATCTTACGGCGCCCCCTGGTATTGCTTGGAGGTATAACGGTCCTCCTGTTGTCCGGCTGTGGACCTACCCCACAGCTGGGACTCACTTCGTCAAGTGCCCTCCTTCTTCTTGTTTCCAAAAAAGATGGCTCTCTGTCTACAACCCTTTTCCCAGCCCTAT
>Ga0210043_1000886_pt1 | contig 29463 bp, 36 predicted proteins | sample CryGeymet201501t_FD_183990 | JGI IMG/M metagenome (GOLD analysis project Ga0210043, IMG submission 183990) | Groundwater microbial communities from Crystal Geyser aquifers in Utah, USA - Crystal Geyser metaG 2015-01t (SPAdes) (version 2) | ecosystem: Environmental > Aquatic > Deep subsurface >... | reverse complement strand
AATACAATTAGTAATATCTGAATAGGTGTCATAGTTATTCAAAAAACATATAACGAATAATTGATATCATTAACACACATAATCCAAACCCGATCATAAATGGTACATCAAACCAGTAGAACATTTGCTTTAGTTTTTTCATATAAATAATCCTAATTTGTAATCGGGCTCATTTTTTTTCTCTTGATATTCTTTCAGATAATTGGTCATAACCGCACTTTCACGCTTCATCTTTTTATTTTCATAAGTAAATAACGTTGTGCCATTTTTCAGCCTTGTGTTGACGATGTGTTCAGTAGCATTACAGTAGTTGTTGCCATTTTTATGAGTGCAGCCAAACCGCTCCCTTAATCCATTGATACGAGCATTATATTGATAAATAAATAGGTCTTGTATAAAGTAAGTAGGGTGTAATCCGGACGGATTATTCTTTAATGCTTTTAAGATTTTATCTTCTTGAGTTGTCATAGAATTTTAATTAATTCAACATAATTTATAAATTATTTATCATTCTTTATAAATGGAACCACCTCGTCATAATAAATAGTTTTTACCGATCCAATTGTATAGTCGTATTTTTCGGCAAGCTTTGACCATCCAAGTTTTTTAGTAGTAACGTCTATATACATTGCTTTCAACATCTTTTCCCTTTTTTTTCTTGCTAATTCTCTCTTTGTTATAAATTTCATATTAAATTTAAAGTTCAATTGTTAATAAATAATTTCTAGCTGCGTCAATACGTTCGCGCAACTGTACCTCGTATTCGTCTTCCCATTTTATACTATACGATTTTACTCTTTTGCTCTCTTCGATATCGTCAAAAATAAAGTTATTTCTATATTGATCTGTCAATTCCTCCGGTATGTTGAACGAGAGTTGATATAGAGCGTGGCTGATTAAATCTTCCGGTGTGTTAACTAGACAATAAATAAGTGTTGAATCTTTCTCTCCTGTCATCCACATATATCCAATAAGCTGCCAAAAATAATCCTTAAGAGCCTTTTTCTCATCGACCGCAGCAAAAGTATGCAAATCCCATGACGTTTTAATATCAATAAGATTTGGTTTGATTATGTCCGGCGTTCCTATAACGTAATCATTCTCAATCTCTATATTATTTTTAAAGTATTTATTTCCAGTAACACGCTCAACAAGTTCAATACTATCAGTCTCGCATTCAATACCCTTTTTGGTGTACTTATTTCCAATCATTTCAATTTTAGTTCGGCCAAATACCTCTTGAATATATATCTCGCGAAGATAAGACTTTGCGGTTTCAGATAATATATCGCTCTTACTCCGGCTATTAGTCATAAGTCTAGGAAGACCCGAGCAGTGGAATTTGTGCGTGGACCAATCAATATTATTCATATTTTTTTATTTATGGTAGTAATTGGTAAATTTTCGTAATGATCTATAAGCCCTGAAATAGCATCTTTTGTTAGTTCTTTTGTGCTTACAATTCCGAGTCTCTTTTTAAATTTTTTACGGTCTATCATATGAATGTCCATGAGTACTACTAGCTTTCGGACTTGCTTTGTTGTTGCTAGTTCTTGAGCATCTATCATATAATAAAATCATAACATATTTATAACACAATGTCAATTCATATTACTTGCTTGTTTCCTTATATCACCACTCAACTTAAGCAGTATATCCTTTGTCTCTGCTGTTATTTTCTGCGCTCCTTTGGTTGATACTGCCGGCATTGAAATTTTATCAATAGTACTTGCCAGATCAATCAATTTTTCTTTATCAGGGGCCAGTAATTTTTGTCTCTCAATCTCGTCTTTTGCTTTTTGCTCTGCCTGTTGTTTTAACAACTCATCATTTTTTTTCTTTGCTTCCGCCTCTTTTTCCTCTCGGATCTTCGCTTCTATTTTCTCAATTTTATCTCTCTCGGACTGAAGAGCTTTTGCTTGTTTTTGCCTCTCAATTTCAGCAGCCTCTTCACGTTCTTTTGCTTCTTTCCGGAGTTTAATATTATCGAGCCGAATTTGTTCTTGTTCTTTTTGATAGGCCAGCTCTTTTTGTGTAGCCTCTTCTTTCGCCCTTTTTTCCGCCTCTATCTTGTCATCCTTGGCCTTTTTACATCTATCTCGCAGCTCTTTGAATACGTCCTCTGACATGTGTTTCAAGCTATATATACAAACATCCTCAACATATTTTGAAAGCTCATTCACTCGCTCTTCATATATCTTATTAGCTCTCTCTTCTGCTATAAACTCAGCGTATTTTTCTTGAATCTTCAAGTGATTTTCTACAGGGACAATAAGAGCCTTAAGAACGTTATTTATTCCATCTATCGCAAGCCCTTCGCGTCTGCTTGATTCCTTAAGAGCCACGCGCGTCTTTTCGGCTGCAACTCTTACTTTTTGTAATGCTAATCTTGCCGATCTTGCTTGTTCCATGCCTACAGTATCTTTTTCATCATTTACCACGATATTCTTATTCTCGGCAACTATTGCCTTTGCTTCCTGAAAATATTTATCAAAACTCCCAACTAGCGTTTCTATTTTGTTTTTTTCAAGGCCGCTTTTCTCGGCAATGACCACTAATTCATTTTTCATATCTTATTGTTTTTTAGTAAAATTTTTAATAAGTTCCTCGTTGCTCTTATATCAGACATAGCGTCATGGGCTATTATCTCTATTCCAAAATGCTCACATACAGTTTTTAACTTATAATCATTAAGACTTAATTTTCCAGAGTAATCCATAAAGTGAACGTATTGCATAACGTCGATAGCTCTCCAGTTTTGATAGGATCCAGTACCGTATCTATTCCCTCTTTTATGAAAAAATGATTGTAAAAAATCCAGATCAAATCGAACGTTATAACCTGCCGGATAAAATTTATCCATCTTGTCATACTTATCAACATGTTCCTCGATCATATTGACAAACTCTTTATAAACTAGGTCCGGAATTGTTCGTGTTTTAGTCCGGTTGTTTCTACGTCAAAAAATAAAGTTTTTTTCATATTATTTATCCTCCCCTTTTTTACTCAACTCTTTAACCTTCTTATCATATAACTCTTGTGTATCAACATCAGTTATAAAGTCTTTGCATGTCTCAAGATCTTTAAGTATTATGCTTTCTTTTATATGCTTGACAACTCTGGCCCTCTCTTTGTCTTTTGCAATATCTTCAGACAGTACCGGAGTGTTATCAACATAATCTAGTTTATCATCTTCTCTTATAACTGCCTGATCGGCAAGTATAGCTTTTTGAAGATCTGTTGTAAGTGGTGCATATTTGGATAGTAATAGTTTAATTAATGTTTTTCTTGCCATAGAGTCAAAGTCCTCAGTCCATAATCCGTAACCACGTTTCATACTTTGAGAATATCTTTTCCCATGAGATTTTAATTCCGAAATAGTCATATACAAAGTTTTTTTGAAACCATTTATCAACTCAATATATCCAACATAGCCCACGGCATCATTTTTAGCCCTCTCTTCAGCAGGTAGCCAGTCAAAGGTAATCTCGCCAGTCAATCTGTCAAAGTGTGTAATCTCGCCATCGTGTACGGCCGCTACGTTGATAGTTTTCATTTGGTTAGATCTTTGTGCTAGTTGGATGAATCCCCTATATCCCATCTGGAACTGTGCCAACCATTTATAGGATTTGTCTTCTTGCTTTTGTCTATATGGGACTATGTATGCAAATCCAAGATTTTGATTAATCGGAAGACTAATAGAAGCGGCTGTCATTGCAGCATTTAATAATGACGCCGGTTCACAAGTAGAAAGTTTTTTATTTGAATTTATTGTAGAGAGTAAAGAGATAATAAATTGTGGTGCATGGTCTTTTAAAACCTCTTGTATACGACCCTGTACCAGCGGGCTATTTATATACTGTTTTACTGTGATGTCATTAGTCATAATATTGTTTAATTGTTAATAATAAAAATATAACACAAATATAACAAATTGTCAAGTAATAATTTCCCCTTCTCCGCTTGCAAGTCTCTTTGAATTTTTTAGGTAATCGCTTTTAGTTTCTTCATAATTCAATTTAAATTCAACTATATAAGACTTGTTAATAATGCTTCCATCTGGCAATACAACAAAGTTCAAACGGCTCTTGATTATAGAGTTCTTTTGCGCACCTGTCACCATATACTCCGATTTATTATTTAAGATAAGATTGTATTTCTTTTTCTCTTCTGATAATTCCGATACTTTCATATTTTTAATGCTCCAGTCTTAGTGGATTTTGCTTTCTCCTGTTGGAGGAAAACTTTTAATTGTCCGAGCTTTGTCTCAAGCTCATAAGGTGTTGTAATTCTAGGGGCATATGGCATGGCGTTGGTTTCCTCTAGCCGAACAACTGCTTTTTCAAGCCAACCAATACCATACTTGTTAATTAATCGTTTTGTGCTTGCTCTCTGGGTCTTATTAACAAATAGAACTTCAGTAGATGGGTTTATTTTTTTAAATAAATTTATCCCTTTTGCTATGTCTTTTGTTATTGTCTTTTGTATAGTGTATATTGTGTCCGCCTGTTTAGGCAACTTTTTATCCTGAATAGGCAACTTTTTATCCTGAATAGGCAACTTTTTATCCTGAATAGGCAACTTTTTAACTTCTGTTACCTGTTTAGGTAACTGCTTCCAAAGCTTGCTATTCTTCTGGAATGCTATTTTGTTGCCTGTTTGGGTAACTATTTTACGCTTAATTAGTTTTTTAACCGTTCTTGAAACGTGAGACTTGTGCATATCGGTAAGCTCTACGAATTGACTATTTGATATCCAGTCCTCTTTTTTGTTCCATCCGTAGGTTTTTATAAAAATAGCCCAGATGATCTGGCTTTCGTATGAGCTCATATAGGTTTTGGCTAGGTATTTAGCTATATCGGTAGCTAACTTTATGAATCCATCTTCAACTTGTGGTGTATTACTCATGGATATCCTCCTCTTGGTTTACTAATATGTAACCTTTCCCATTACATGAGTGGCAAACCTTCTTCCCATATTGAACCGTTCCATAACCTGAACAGTTTGGACACTTGAAAGGTAAAACCTTCGGCTTAACTTTTGTAATGTCAATAATTTGGTTTATTTCATCAATCTCTTCCATAAATATAACAATCATCAATCAATTACTTCCCTGCACGCGTCCCCAAATTAGAATATTTTAACTTTACACTTTTATAATTATTTAATCAAGTGATAATTAATATTCTGTCTTCCAAATAACCTTGCCAATTGCACAGTCTCAAGGTATAAGTCAAAGCGTCCAGATCCCTGTATCATCCCGCCCACATCTTCACATACAACCTCTCCAATTCCCTCAAGATAGAACGTGCGCCCAAGGTTTGCCCTATCACATGCAACGGTTTTGTTAGGGACTGGAGTTGTGCCTGTTGCTGTTCGTCCCTCGGGATGATTGCGAAGTGAAGGACAATTCATATCAATTTCTTCATCAGTCGTCAATCCTCCACAAGAGTAAGCGGTTACAATAGCGGTCTTTGTCTTTGAATTTGCCGCTGGTGAGACTTTAGGCGTAGGAGTGGTGGTGGGTATTACATTGATTGATTTGTTTTCAATTATGGGCGTTAAATCACGTCTAATAATAGGGTTCTGAAATGGTGATCTTAGTCTGTAATTTGTGAAGAACCAAAAGACACTGATCGTTGCCACAATTCCAATTATTAATGATGTCATTCCCACAACTACATACATTGTTTTGTTTTCTTCTGTAAATATTTTCATATAGTTATTTAATTTTTAATTTCCTGTCGTAATACATTCCTCCAAATTATAATTAGCTTCCATAATGTCGTCTATCTCATCGGCATCATAAGCCATATTGCATTTGTCACAGTTATAAGTGGTATCTGCGTAGTCATACCACATAGGTCCTTCACAATCTGGACATTGTTTTTTGATTTCTGTTTTCATAAATTTTAATTAATTAATAAACTTTTATTTGTTGGACAAATAGTAAATATGTGAAAGTTTCCACCATTACCACTACTATCGCCCAACCGTTGACCGTCTATCCACCGGAAACCAAGCGAGTGCATTTTATTCTGTAACTCTGCGTTTCCGTACCATTTAATCTTATTGTTGTATATTCTCCATATACCTTTCATTGAGCCAGTTTTAATATATTTTGGCATGGCTTCAATACCATTTTTTATGAGATACTCTTTCATTCTTTTGTTTTGTTCTGTCATAAGTTAATTTAATTTGTAATTATCTATCTGCCCAATAACTGCTAGTGCTTATCTTGTCTGCATATCTTTTGTAATAAGCAGCAAGTCTTTTCTCGTATTTTTTATCTTGTTCTTTTAGTACTTGGATGATCTTTTCTTTTTCTTCTTGCGTTGCTTTCTGGTCTGTTTCGAGCGCTTCGTATGATCGTCTATTACTCCAATGCTTGATAAGTCCGTCTGTTTTGTCATTTGTATATTGTGTAAATATCACGACTTCGTAATTATCTTCTACAAGTTTTTCAAGCCATTTCCTATTACTATTCATTCTCATATTGTAGTTTTTGAAGGTATGAAATTCTTTGCCGATATCCTTTGCCATTTCGCCAGTACTGTAATCAATATCTGCATAATATAGCGTGCTATCAATTCTTGGCTTACTGCATATGTCAAGGTAATAAGTACCCATATCAGCATAAATTGACGACTTTAGACAATGATCTACCATTCCTTGATCTACTTCTCCATTTCTTTTTATCCATTGTTGAGATAAAAGTTCTTTTACAGTTTTCATAAAAAAATTTAATTAAATTGATAACCTAATTCCTGATAAATACTAACCGCTTCCTTAACCTCTCTCTCGTCCTTTTCTATCTCCCTACGTTCTGCGCGGGCCTCTCTCTCTTGCTCTTCTGTTAGTTCTTTATAGATATCGTACATAAGATTTAGAATAATTAATAACATGATTTGATTATATAACCATTATATAACCATTGTCAAGCCAATATATAAAAAAATACACATAATGTGTGTATAGTTGCAAAACTAGCAAATGCATGATTGTGTCAAAAATAAAGTAGTAAAAAAAAACGCAAATATGATATGATATACACATGGTATATAACGATTCTGTACTATTTCAAGGAATCATTCAAGATATAGACTTTCTTCTATTTGGATCGAGCGCAGTATTTAATGAAGACTATTCTCTTGCTGACAGGACGCGCAATGTAAATGTTGCCCTTGATGAAGTTGTTGCGGAATTATACAAAGCAGACCCAAATCACAAATGGGATGATACTACAAATACCGACTTTCCTTTTGCAACGCTAGATTTAACCGCAAACCAAGATCATTACACGCTTTTAGATAGCTCTCTTGTTATCCACAGAGTAAGAATGAAAGACCGAAACGGGGTCTATTTTACTTTAACTCCGGCGCTAAGATCTGAGCTAACAGACGGCGAACTTAACTCAACAGGCACACCAAGCAAATACCACAAAATAGGTGGCGCAGTATTCCCAGTACCAGTACCAGACTATGGTTATGCAGATGGCGTAGAGCTTGAATTTCAGCGTGGAGGTAACTATTTTACAGCAATTGACACAACCAAAAAACCCGGATTTAATCCCGAGTTTCATCAATACCTATCAATATCAGCATCATTAAGGTATGCTATTCCAAATGGAATGGATAAAAAAGCAGCTGCGCTAAGAGCTGAAAAGCAATCAGTACTTAATGCAATAAGAGAGCATTATGAGAGAAGGTCCCCAGACATGAGACCAAAGATGAAACTCAAACACAAAAGCGCTAATAGCTACGGATTATAATTTTAAAATAAAGCATTGTAGCCAATAGATGAGCAAAACCATAATACCAACCCTTTATAACCGACTAGAAACTGAAATCAATTCCTATATGACTGGGAAAATAGAAATTAGTGAGAGAGTATTTTTCAGTCAACACCAAACCATATCAAGAATATTCAGATTTAAAAATAGAGACCTTTCAGGATCTAAACTAAACGACGATCTGTCATATGATTATTACTTCGATATAATCTCCCCCAGAGCAGATAGTGAAGTTAAAAACCTACGCTTTGACACAAAAAATATTGTTGTTTTCTCCCAGAATCCACGCAAAGATTTTCCTGTTGTCTTCATTTCAAACGCCACACTTAAAAAATGGATGGCTGAGAATGGGGAAGATGACAAGCTAAAAGCAGCAGTTGAGGAATTTACAGCCAATGGCAACGTTGGATTTAAAAAAGTTGAAGGAGGGTACGAGATTATTGACTCCATGAATACATACATCACAAACCAAACAGCCGAATCAATCGACGACACTAACATTATAGAGCGCCATGAGATGACAGCATCAGACATAAAATCAATGGAGGGATGGGACAACAAGAAAAAAGTAATATCTGAGCTAGGCAACAAGTTATTCACCGCCACAAGAGAAACTACTTCTCTAACTTCAACGACAAACAAATACGAAATATACGAATATACAGGAGAAGTATCTGAGCTTGAATTTAACCAATGTCAAGGAAAAGACGAAGGAAGTGAGCATAATTATTTCTTGGCAAAAGTTATTGTTGCCGGACTTGAGAAGAGCGGAAACGGAGAAAAATATACATTGTTTGCTGAAAAACTAGATGGAAAATTATCTGACCATTATGTATACGCACATCGAGGAAGATATGAAGGAAGATTTTGGAGAGTGGGAATGTATGAGCTATTATTCGACCATCAAATAAGAGCAAACGAGATAGGCAATCAACTAGCACGCGGGCTAGAATGGGCCTCTAAGGTTATATTCCGGAGTGAAGATTCAAGGGTGCTGCAAAATATTCGTGCTGATCTGGATAATGGTGATGTCATAATTGCCAGAGATTTAGAACAAATCAATGTTCGTATGCAGGGACTAGATCAACTTATTGCAGATTGGAATAGATTATCAGCAGACGCAGATCGCCTATCAAATTCACTTGAAGTTGTCCGCGGGGAAAATCTACCATCCGGAACACCTTTCAGGATGGGAATGCTACTTGACCAAAACGCCGGAAAGATGTTTACACTTCTACGACAGAAGGTATCAATGCCATATAAAAGAGTATTTAGAGAATGGGTACTACCTGAGCTTATAAAAGATCTAAAAGCGCAGGACATATTCAGATTAGTCGGAGAGACAGACATGATCGATCAACTACAAGACATATTGGCTGAAAGTTGGTATGTCAACAACCTAGTCAAGATAGGACCACACACCGCAGAAGTTGCAGATGCAATTAAAAAGGAAAAGAAAGCAGAACTTAAAGAGCTGGACCCAGTCATTGAGAATATGAAGGAAATCTGGAAGGGTGTACTACCACGACTATTTGTTACTATAACCGGAGAAAACTCTGATATACAAGATCAGATACAAGACTTGATATCACTTATACAATATGAGAAAGATCCAAACAGAGTTAACTGGATATTAGATACGATATACAAAGCACGCGGGATTCCAATTCCACCACCACAAGAACCTCAGCCGGTAGACGCAAATCAAATGCAGCAACAACCAACAAAAGAAAGCGGAGGCAATCCAGAGCAGACAAGTGCGCAAGATGCACAACAACCATTAATACAATAAGCATGAATAGTAAAAAAGCAAAGTTGCTGAGAAAGAAAGCAAAAGAGTACGGCTTGAAGTATTCTAAAGTAAAAGCAGCGTATAAAAAATTAAGTAATAAAAAAAGAAACATATGAGCGATATAGATTTTAGTATAGATATAATAAATTTTAACGAGGGGCTGTCACCGCTTTCCCATATTGACAGCAAAACATTTATTGGCGCTAGTGGCCAAGCCTCTGATATGAAGGCGGATATCATCTCAAAACCCGGATTTCTTACACAAAGTCCCGCTCTTGTGAACCTAACAAACGGAACACAAGCCGGAACCGTATCGGAGATTATTCGATACATACTTGACCAGCCAACTGCGAGCGATACCACTTACGCTATAGGAGCCACAAAGCTTTTTAAAGTAAGCTCAACTGCCGTAACAAGTGGAGGCTCGCCTAGTTGGCCTCAAATAATAACAAACATGACAGAAGGGGAAAGCGTCATTAGATTAAAAACAAATCTATACGGATTTTTTAACAAAGCATCAGGAGGAGATATATTCAAGATGCCATTAGCAACAGAAGTAATCGATCATACATGGGGATCTGTAGCAGATCAAGCTCTAGAGAAAGCTATTCACCCTGTAGCTGTCAAAGAGGATATTATGGTTTTTGGAAATGGAAGATATGTAGGAGTGTACGTTGAAGGATTAGCAACGCTTGACACCCAGAAACTAGACTTTGGAGAAGGTGCCGAAGTAGTAGACGTAGTTTTTAGTGCAAATGTTTGGTGGATAGCGGTCAATTCAGGAGAAGGAAAAAGGAGTCAGATATATATGTATGATGGGTCTGCAATATCCAATATACTATCAGATGAAACAGGTGTTGGAGATCAGAAGATAGGCTTTCTATACGTTCTAAATGGAACAATATATGTATGTTATAAAGATCTTAGTCTAGGTGGATTTGCCATTGGTTATTTATCAGGACGAACAGTGATACCATTGCGATATTTTAATGGGACATTACCGGACCATAGACAAAAAACATTATATAAAAATACGATATTATTTGTCTCAAGTACGGATATATGGAGTAGCGGCGCTTCAGTTAGTCAACTACCTATTCAAATATCAAAACTAGCAGATGGAGGATATGCAACTATTGGCGGTATTGCTGCACCTTTTGGAACTCCACTTATTGCATCAACAGATGGGACAACAAACCACAGATTAGCAAAGTTTAGCGGATATGCTGTTGATTCAAATTGGAGTAGTACTTTTAAAGATTTAACAAATAAAAGAATGTTGGGGAATATACAAACGGTTGTTGTTAGCACCAAGGCGCTCGGAGCAAATGCAAGGTGTGATATAACGCTTGAAGGCAATCAAGGGGCAATAACATCAAATACATTAACTGTAAGCGGTACTGGTAACACAAGGCATGTATTTAGGACGATAAACTTAGCACCGGCCGAAGATGTGAGGGTAGTTATAAGCTACGCAAACGGAAATGCAACAAATGACTGCCCAATCAGAAAAATATCATTACTAGGAAATTTTATTGAAAGATAATTATGTCAAAAGTAAAAGACCTATCATCAAAGATGAAGTTAGATCCCGCAGAAGTGGAGCTCAGTTTTCCATCAACAGATCGTCCTATGGGCGAAAAACTAGGAGGTCTTGAAATGTATTCCAATACTTTTAAACGTGGCTATGGTGATGCTGTTTTTGGATCTGATAGCAATGGCATATGGTTAGGCAAGGCCGATTTTGACGAGTCTCCATTTAGAGTGGATATGGATGGCAATATGACAGCTACCTTGGCAGATATAGTCGGATCTATTTCAGGAGGTACTATAGACATTGGTGGAGCAGATGCAACATCCTTTCATGTAGACGTAGATGGAAATATATGGTCCGGTTCTTATGCCTATGCGACGGCTCCATTTAAAATATCAAGTGCCGGAGCGGTTACGGCGTCAAACTTAGTTATTACAGGTGGGAGCATAAGCGTAGGTACTAGCGCATTTCATGTTGACACCGCTGGAAATATGTGGTGGGGAGCTTCAACAACATATGCAGGTGCAACAATCAAAATATCCAGTGCTGGATCTATAAATTTTACAAGTGGTACTTTCTCCGGAACGTTATCATCCGCAGCTGGAACACTTGGATCGATTACTTCAGGACTTTTAACAATAGGAGGAGTAAACATTGTGGGTAATGGAATGGTATTGGATAATAATTATCAGATAGCTTTTTATAAAAACGGTAATGTGAATTTAGATGGATCTATATATAAAGATGGTTCTAATAACCTCCATATGATTACACTTAATGCAAAAGTTCTTCTCACATCTTATACAGACGAAGTTCAGCTATATTCAAATAATGGAAAAGCTCTATGGTGTGACACATCTCAAAAGACTCATGTTAATAGCCCTCTGTATGTTGGTGGAACACCCAAAACGGCTGTTGTCCCAACGTCTGAAGGTTACAAAGCCCTATACTGCGTGGAGTCTCCAGAAGTTTGGTTTATGGACTTTTGTGATAGTAAAGACAATATAGATTCTCTATACTTGGAGGCAACAGAAGGGGAAATGAAATTTATTAAATTAGATGGGGGTGGTTATCAGGTTTGGAGGAGGAGAAAGGGCCATGCTGGAAAAAGATTTGAAGATAAGACCGAGGAAGAGTTTGATAAAAATAATAAGTTCTGGGCTACACCTACAATATAACATGAGAACAAAAAAAGAAACAAAAGCTCACATTAAAAATACTTTATCGCAAATGGATATATTGATGGAAAAGATACAGCGAATAGAAGATGAGAGAGTAAAAAAGGACAAAAAAGACAAAAAAGTAAAAAATAAAATAGAAAGTTTAACGTTAGAAAATTGATATAATAACATATGGCAGTAATAAACGGAAATTTAGCTGATGGAAAACCAATGCAATACGGAGCATATTACAATGGCCAAGCATTCGATGGAAACAAGTTGCTACCTGCTGGAGTTGATTTTAAAGGCAACAAGGTATCAGATGAAGTAATTGCACAAACAAATCCGGATAATGTCTCCTATATAAATAATCAGATAAAAGCGAATCAAATACAAGCTCCAGTATCCGTTCCTACCTCTTCAGGGTCGCAAGATAGCTTGGTGTCTTCATTGTCTGCAAATGTAGACAAATCAAGGGCAGCAATGGAATCGATACTACAAAAACAAAAAGAAGAAAATGATAAAAAACTTGCAGAACTGAGAGCAAAAGAACAAGAAACATTAACAAAAGTTGGAGAGTTGACCACACCATTTAGAGAAGAACTAGAAACAGCAGAACGAGAAAGATTATATATAAACGAAAACTTTGAAGCAAATCAATCACTTGCAAGAGAATTAGACTCTCTCCTTACAGAGGGAAACGATCTTATTAAACAGCAACGAGAAGTTACCGGACTATCAGCAATTAGAAATCCACGTATTCAAAAAACGATGGATGATGTAGCTGCACGCGCTGGAGTTATTGAGGCCGTTATTAATGTTCGTAATGGCCAGATTGCACAAGCTGAAACGCTCATTGATAGATCTATAGGCGCTATTACAGCAGATAGACAAGATAGGCTCAAATATTATGAAACTATATTGAATTTGAATAATAGAGACATTATTTCTCTTGATGCAACTGATAAGAGGATAGCAGAAGATCAAGTTGGTATCGCTAAAACGTTCCTTGATAGTGCTATTGAAACATCAGACTATTTCAAGCAGCTCATGATTAATCCGGCAACCGCGTCACTTCTAGGACAGGCCGGAGTTAAGCTAACTGATACGCCAGAACAAGTAAGTGTCAAACTTGCAAATGCTGAGTACTCAAATGAAGTTCGAGATCTTACAAATGAAATGGCAACGTCCGGAGCAAAGATGATAACAAATCCAAGCTCTGTAGCTTCAGATAGACTCGTTACACTCACTGATTCAAGAGGACAGCAGTATTACTTTGAAAAAGAAGCAAAGGCGCCAACAACAACAGATATAGTAAACGACTTTATGTCTGGTTTAGAAACGCCAACAACTACCACGACAACTACAAACAGAAGCGTTACAACAAGTCAAAAGCCACAATTTACTCCATCACAAGGCGTGGGATATATATGGGTTGATCCAACAACCGGATCAATGTGGCAATTTACAAAGAGTGGCTGGACAAAATTATTATAATATATGATAAAACAAAATAATCTAATAACACCAATAATATCCCAAGAGGATAATGTGGGAGATAAAGAAAAAAAGGATATGGAGAAAAATGGATCATTTAGTATAGCTCCAGAAGATAGATCTATTGCAGAGGCAGCAAAAAAGAATGGATCTAGTATGCGCCAAATTTCAGAGGCTCTTGTTGAGAGAAAAAGAATACTAGCGAATAAAGAAGCACGCGGAGAGACTACCGATACACAAGCAGCTCCAGATATAGCTTGGGAGGATTATTTGGGCGCAGCTGAAAGCGCAGCTGGGATGACACTGAACGAAAATCAACAACAAGAATTGAAAGCTCAATATGACGAAAATGTTTTACAAGGACCGGAAATGCCAGCATTAGAAGATCAAAGTTCATCTTATGACCCATTTGGTGGCAGAAGTAAGCAGGAAGTGATAAAGCTTGCATATAGCAAAGGAATCCGGACTGTTACCGCTTTAAAACAGATCGAAGATGTCTATGATATGGTTTCTGGACTTGATTCAGGAGCAGGAGACTTTACAACAACCGAACAGAAAAAACTTGAGCAAGCTAACTTACTTCAAGCCACAAGAAAAGAGCAATTAGACTATCTATACAAGCCAGCAAATACCGATGAAGAGGATATGCAATTATTAATTGATAGCTTGTCTGGATCTTAATAACTATGGCTATTCCCAACCATGAGCAGATAATAGCAAGTCTTGGAAAAAAAAATAATATAGCCGACAAGCAAACTAAGCAGCCATTATCATCTCAAAAAACTCTACTTCCGACGCACACTGAAATATTAGCCAGTATGAACAAGGCTCCAACTCCAGTTGCTCCAGTGCCTCAATCATCCCCAGTCTCTCTATCTACTCCAATTGCTTCAAATATTCCGGTTACTAGACAGACTCAACAAACACAGCAACCACAAAACACAAGCTTTTTAGATAAGACAAAAGGAGCAATAGAGTATGGGAAAAATCTCGCACAGGAAGTAGGAAAAGCGTTCCCGTACGGAGCAAGGCAGATGGTGGATAAGACTAAAATTGGACTAGGTGTCGGGATAGATGTCTTAAATAGGACAGGAGCAAATCCATATCTACATGGTGCTAATTTTAATTCACCAGAATATAAAGACCTACCATCATTGAGCAAGGCCGGAGTTAATGAGGATTTATACAATGTTCTAGCTAGAACAAAATCATCAGTGGCAAAATCCAACATAACAACAGAAAGATTTAAAAAAAGTATTCTTGAAAGTGGAATGCAGGGTGTAGAAAAAACTGAACAGGAAATGAATAAAAATATTGGAGCTATAGAAGACCATGGAAGCTTTACCGAAAATCTCAAGGATCCAAAATGGGTGGGGAGAATGTTATCTGTAAACGTACCTAGCTTTCTCGTATCACTTGGAATTGGAGCAACAACAACAGCAATATCTAAAAATCCAGTGCTTGGTTATGCAGCGGGCTTTGCTCCATCATACCTACAGAATGCAGGAGACGTATACGGAGAAGCTAAAAATTCCGGAGCAGATGAAGAGACAGCTATTAAAACAGCCAACCTAGTCGGAACTATTAATGGGGCGCTTGACACAATTGGTATTAGCAGCATTCTTAATAAATTTGGAGGAGATGAAGCAATAGGATTTACTGTAAAACAAATATTAAAAAACATGGCGGTATCTATTCCAGAGGAGGGAATCACTGAAGGAATGCAGCAGGTTGTTCAAAATTCTGTTGCCCAAGTTTACTACGATCATAAAAGAGACGTATTTGCAGGCGTACCAGAATCAGCATTCTTTGGGTCAATAATGGGAGCCGGAGGATCAGTCGCTACAGATATAGCGATGGGATCAGCGCAAGCATATGCAAAACTCCCGAGAGATGTTAAAGAGGGAGGATATCTAAGTACAGATATATACAAAACTAAAATTGAAAATTCATTACAAAATGCTAAAACAGCAGAAGAGGGCGCACAAATAATAAAACAAGAAACAGATAGAATTATAAGTACAGCTAAAAATCCTAATGATCTTAAAGCTCTCAAAGCAGCACTCAATAAAATTGTAAATGAAGGTGTTGGCACATCGGGTAATTGGAAACAAGACTACTATATAAAAAATGTAGAAGTATTTGGGAATACAGACAATTTACATCTTAATGAGGCGGTCAATCAAATTGAACGTATTGATGATATTCTCTCAAAAGGAAACATAAAACCAAAAGTAGACCCTACAGAAGCCTACAGGAATAGTTTACAAAAGAAGAATGCATTGGCTAAAGAGGCTCGAATTGCTGAGTATAATAAAAATCGACCATCCGTAGTACAGGCTAATAGAACTTCTTACGATGATTTTATCAAGGGAGTAGAAGAATTTAGTGCTAAAGAATTTAAACAACCTACATTGAAGGTTAAGACAGACCCAACAGAAGCCTTGAAGGTGGAGGCTCGAAAGTACAAGAGTGCGGAGGAGTTTGTGAAAAGTCAAAAAAGAAAACTACCAGTGAGAGGTGAGCCAGTAATTGGGACAGAAGAATTGTCAAATAATAATTTGAAACTATATCTTGACGATATAAATTCGCAACAAATACAAGAGAGAATAGGAAAAGAGGTTGTAAAAAAACGAGTCAATAATGTTGTTGTGACCAAAGGAGAGTTTGGGGGCGGTAGATATTTATATAAAGATTCGAATGATAGGATTATTGGTGCTTTGAATTATACAGGGAATAGTGAAAAAGGTTTTGTTTTATCAAATATATATACAAGTCCCAACTTTAGGAATAAAGGCATTGCGACAAAACTTCTTGCATTAGCTAAAAAAGACATGCCAAATATAGAAGTTGACAGTAGCCTAACCAAAGAGGGTGCTGATTTCTTAAAAGTCAAAACCAAATCCCAACTCACCGACATATGGAATAAGGCTCAAAAGACCACTCCTCAAGCCGTTGCTACAAAAACAGATGAAGCCAAAATAGACCAATACAACAAGAAGTATAAAGACCAACTATTAAATACGGATAATGTTCGGGAATTATACACCTCTGAAGGCTATAATCGGACAAACTCTGCAGAATTTCACAAAAGGTCTTCTAAATTAGCCAACGAGATATTTAAACGACAAGTGGCAAAACTTAAGCCAAACGATAATTACTTGTTCATGGCCGGAGCAAGTGGAACAGGAAAGTCAACAGCGATAAGTAAATACTCAGATATTACGAGCGATTTAGCAGGTGGGCTTGACGGCAACTTTTCATCGGGCAGCTCATTAAAAAAACTAAATAAAGTAATAAAGACCGGAGCTAATGTTCGAATAGCTTTTGTATATAGAGAGCCAATGGACTCTTGGAATAATGGAGTTGTCTCTCGAGCAATAAATCCGACAAACGGACGAGTTGTACCCCTTGAAGTATTTTTAGACAATCTGGAAGGTTCTCCAAAAACTGTTCTTAAAGCGCATAGAAGGTATGGAGACAAGCTAGATATACAAGTTATTGACAATAGCAAGGGAAAGAATAATGCCGTATTAGTCGATTACCCAATTGAATTTTTGGAGAAAATAGAGTATAATATGAGTGATGTTAAAGAAAAGACAAGGCTCTACACAGAGAGCAAAATCAAAGATGGAACGATCAGTGAAGAAACAGGAAAGGCTCTCTTGGGCAAAGAAACTGGTAAACAACCTCAACAAAAACGTCAAAAACAACAACAACCCTCTGTAAGCTCTACTACAAAAGAAACTACATCAGACAGCGTTATCGAAGATATAAAGGATGGATTTGAAGGTGGGAGAAAACTACGAGATAGCGCACAGAATGATTTAAAAGGCACAAAATCTCAAAGATTGAGAACAGAGCTTGTAGATAGATTAACCCCTATTTTTGACTTTGTAAATAAAGCCGCTAAACAACTACCAACAGAAAATAACCCATATAGAAAATTAAGACTACTTGCTGGAGTATCAGGCAAAGTTGAAGCATTTTTAGAAACAAAAGTAGCCCCAATACTAAAATCAGAAAAAGATAGACAGGGCGACTTATCAGCTCTCCTTGTCCTAGAACGAGAACAAGAGCTTGTGGTAGACCGAGGGCTCAAAAGAAAAAGAAATATTAAACAAATAGAGCAGGGCATATCAGAACTAAAAGCAAAATATGGCGATGCTGGATTTAAAACACTTCAAGAATCAGCAAATAAACTAAGAGCAGTTGGTAATGAAATGCTCGATATGCTACACTCTGCCGGAATTATAAGCGACGCTTCATTCAAAGAAATTAGAAAAAATAATCAATTCTATACTCCAATGGAGGCGATTGAGCATATAGCGGATAATCTGGAGAAAGGAAGATATGGCTCGGGCAACTCGTATAACGTAGCAAGCCAAGACGTAGTGAGAGCAATAAAAGACTATACAGGAGAGGTTGGCGACCCAATAGAGGCGCTTGTTCGTAAAATACCAAAGGTTATGGCGCTTGTTGAAAAGAATGCTGCTATAAAGTCCCTAACTGATATGAGAAAGCAGTACCCAAGCGTATACAGAGACACTATCATTCCTGTCAAGGGCGATCACGTTCCGAAAGGAATGGGAACAATCAATGTATTCGAGAATGGAAAAAATGTAAAGTATGCAGTGCCAGAAGTTATTGAGTCTTCTATAAAAAATCTTGATGCCGAAACTTCAGGAATATTAATAAAAACCCTTTCTATACAAGCAAAGATATTAAGAGCAGGAGCCACAGGCTTGAACATCGCTTTTATTCCAGTAAATATAATACGAGACATGCAGGACGCTTTGACAACAGAATTTAGCGAAAAGGGCGCAAAAGCAATGCTTAAGTTTCTCGGCTCATATCCTCAAGCAATATTTGAAGCAGCAAACAAAGGAGAATTATATCAAGAGTGGGCAAAATCTGGAGGGCTGCAATCAACCTTGACTGAGCAGATATTTAAAAGAACTACAAAAACTGTTGCGGAAATGAGTGGCCAAAGGAGCATGGTAAAAGAACTAATTAGCAGTCCTGTAAAACTTATTGAATTTGCAAATAGAGTAGGAGAGCAATCAACAAGAATTGCAAGATTTAAAGCGGGGATAGAATCTGGAGAGAGTAACGTCGAAGCTGCTTTCAGGTCTCGCGACGTATCTATTGATTTTGCAAAGTCCGGAACTGTAATAAAGACATTTAACCAAGCTATACCATTTTTAAATGTAGGAATACAAGGAACTGAGAAGTTGGTGAGATTATACAAAGATAATCCAAAAGGAGCCATTATAGCAACAAGTGTTATGTTTGGAATGCCAACCGTATTGCTATATATGCTTAATAGTAGATTTGAGGACTTTGACGACATACCAAGATCAGAACGTGAAAACAACTGGATATTGATAGCGAGAGACCGCACACAAGAAGAGATAGACAACGGCGATGACGTCATTGGATTTAAAATACCAAAAGGATTTTTAGGCAGGATGATAGCAAATACACTTGATTCTTCTATGGATTTTATGAGAGAAAAAGACCCATCTACTTTTGGAGAAGCAGCGCTCAGTACTTTGTCCGGATTGTCTCCTATAGGCATTCCATACAATAAACAAGAGCGAGGCAGGACCTTATCTTCAGTCCTTCCGCCATGGATTCAAGCTACAATAGAGGGAGTTACAAATACTAATTTATATTATGGATCAGCTATCGTTCCAAGAAGTTTGCAAGGAGTAAGTCCAGAAGAGCAATACAGAGATACAACTCCTGAAGTTTATAAAAAATTAGGAAAAATAACAAAGCAATCACCGCTTATCATGGAGAACACAGTAAACACAACAACTGGAGGACTCGGAAGACAGCTTGCAGAACTTGTTTCAGGAAATTTCGTAAAAGGGACAATGGGTCAGATAACTCGTAGATTCTCCGGCGTTAGAGGAGGAAAGAAAAACAACAAAGAAGTTGACCAGATATTTGACAAAATAACTGAAGGCAAAACTGATTCTCTATTAAAAAAAAGAGCTGCAGAAAGTCTATATGAAGAGATTAAGGGGAAGCCGCGGGAGATTGTCAAAGCCAAAATACTTGAAGCAGCCAAGGAAGACCCCGAAGTTGTCAAAAGACTTAAGGACACAATGGAAGAGAAGGCATTAGGCTTAACATACAAAGAGCGTAGTATAAAACAACTAGGAGTAACAAACGGCAACAGAGCTGAATATATATTTGAAGAGCTTAAAAAGATAGACTCAAAAAAAGCAAAAGCCGCGTATATAAAAAGTCTATACACAAAGAAGATCTTAACAGGTGAAGTAATAAAGCAACTCGCAGCATTAGCAGCTGAAGAAAAAAACAGCAATTAATCGTATTTTACAATTCCCATAAAGTGAAATTGTAGATACGACAACCAAGAGAAAAAAAATGCGACTGCGATTGATTCAGACAAAGAAGCTTCAAACAACAAGTGGTAAAGCCACGATATAAACAAGACTCCTAAAAAATAACTTACATACTTCATATATACAACTTATATTATCATAATGTTATAATGATTACATGAAAAAAAAGGGAGCGCCATTTGGCACAGTAAATAATCCAGAAGGCAAGGGGGGATTCGTAGAACACCCAGAAAATAGAGGTTCCGGACGATGGAAAAAAGAAGACTCCATAGGGGAACAATACAACATGTTAATTAGACTCACAGCTGCGCAATTTTCAAAGTGGGAGACAGATCACCCAGAAGATGAAAGGACTGTAGCCCAAGACCTCGCATACGCTTCAGTTAGAGAAGCAAGAACAGACCTTAAGTACCTTGTTGAAGTAACAGATCGTACAGAAGGTAAGGCTCCACAGAAAATAATATACGATGGTGAGTTAACAAATAAATTTGATGATGAACAAATCGACAGAATTGCCAGTCGTCTCTCAGAAAGAAAAAGAGATGATGGTGGTACACCAAGCGAATAAATATCTTATTGATTTTGCTATAGCCATTGACCCAAAGTATCAAGATACATGGTTTCATGAAACTATTGCAACAGTCTTGCAGTCTTCACTTGAAAAAGTTGAAAGAGGAGAAGACGCCCGCGTTATAATACAGACCCCCCCACAGGTTGGAAAAAGCTACACCGCAACACAAATGTTTCCGGCATGGTCTCTAGGACATCATCCAGAATGGCCTGTCATTGTAGGCTCATATTCAAGCGATCTTGCCACAAGATTTGGACAGGACACAAGGGACATAATGCAATCAGAGAGATACAGGACAATATTCAGTGCAAGATTGAGACAAGATACAAAATCAAAGGGCTACTGGAAAACAGGAGATGGGGGAAGTTATACCGCAGTTGGAGTAGGGGGAGCAATAACCGGAATGGGATTCAAGATAGGAATAATCGATGATCCTTTTAAAAACAGAGAGGAAGCCAACTCGAAGGTTATTCGTGATTCACGCTGGGATTGGTATAGGTCCACGTTCTACACACGACAGAGAGGCAATACAGCCATTATTATAATAAACACCCGCTGGCATACTGATGATCTAGTGGGAAGGTTAATTAAACAGCAAGAAGATGACGAGAGAAATGGTGTTGAGAACTATGATAAGTGGGCAGTCGTTACATTTCCGGCAATAGCTACAGAGGACGAACAGTTTAGAAAAAAAGGTGAGGCGCTCTGGCCTGAGAGATTCCCAATAGAGAAGTTAAAGAAAACAGAAGCAGCTCTTGGACCTTATGAATTTGCTGCATTATATCAGGCAAATCCTATTACATCTGCCAATCAAGAGTTCAAAGAGGAATGGATGAAAACTCGTTCATGGTCCGCAGTGGAGGTGCTTAACACGCGCAAATTTGCTACTTTAGATCCCGGCGGAAAAAATCTTGAGAATGATGATACTGGTATTGTTCGCAACTATGTAGATCAGGAAAACAATTGGTATATCAAAGCTGTCGGAGTACATATAGATTCTGCCGAGCTTATAAACATTGTGTTTCAGCTTCACGATGAAGGATTTGAAAAAATAGGTATTGAGGAGACTGTTTACTTAAAAGCCATAGAGCCATTTTTTAAAGATGAATGCAGGAAGAGAGATAAGTTTCCAAATATTATTCCCCTCAAACATGGCGGGAGGAATAAAGAGGTTAGAATACGCGGGCTTATTCCAAGGTATTCAACCGGCTCTGTATTTCATATAGAGGGTGAATGTAAAGATCTCGAAGATCAATTAGTTGTATTTCCAAAAGGATCAAAAGACGACGTCATTGACGCATTGGCGTACCAAAATGACATAGCAGAAAAGCCTGTAAGTGAGTATCAAAGAGCTATAGTGAGACACGAAAGAAAGGAAAGAAAAGCATCTATAGAACGTAAACATGGATTATGATATAATTTATTTATGCTTTCAGATAAATTAGTTGAGGAAATAAAAGACAGCAGATACTACAAAGAATTTGAAGAATATCTTATTTCCAAGATATACGAACTCGACACCGTCGATGGAATGAATAAACTTTCAAATGAGCAAGCCGGAGAAGAATCCCGAGTGCGTGAAAAATCAATCATGATGCTAGAGTCAATACTCTCTCCATTTGTAAGAAATGCAAAGAAAATAGAGTACACAAAGGAACAAATTAGAGACGCAGAAAAAAGACGCGGACTATGACATGACTTATGAACAATCAAAGTACTAAAAACCAGATCAGAGTTTTTTTAGAAAAAGCAGTTGAAGAGGCTAAAAATCCAGACTTAAAAGATCTTCTCAAAAAGAAAAGATTGCTCAGATCAAAAAAGGTATCAAAACGTTATGGTTTATGATAATATAAATATATGCAAATAACTAAAAAACAAGCTCTCGATCTTTACGAATGCCTTAATAGTCTTGGCGACCTTTCTGGCGTACGGTTTAGTTATGCAGTAGCAAAAAATATTTCTAACCTTCAAGCTGAAATAGAATCCCTTAAAAAAGCTTATATTCCTTCTAAGGAATATTCAGAATATGACAATAAAAGAGTGGAACTTGCAAAGTCTCATTCGGTTAAAAAGGATGGAGTACCGGAAATTATTATAAGAGAGGGCGCTCAAGTATACAATATTAAAGATCAAAATAAATTCGATCTTAAGCTTATTGAGTTGCAAGGAGAATATAAGCAAGTAATAAGCGATAGAGAAAAGCAGATGAAAGAGTTTTCGGCTATTTTAGAAGAAAAAATAGACGTGGACCTCCAGATGATAAAAACAAGTGATATACCAGAAAACATAAACACGAAACAAATGACAGGAATACTCATTTTAATTAAAGAAGATGAGAGTAAGACAATTAATTAATATTTATTTTATATATGAAATACAAAGACATGCAAAAAAAGGCAGCTGCGCTAGGAATAAAATCAGTTGGAATATCAGCTGAAGAGCTTAAAAAATTAATAACTGAGAGCGAAGAGACATCTCCCGCAGAAGAGACAAAAGGTAAAGAGAAAAAAGAGACACCGAACACAGCGCTAATTATGAACGGAATGCACGAAGTAAGACGATACACCCTTGAGGTTCATGGAAAAGAATTTAAAGATTTAGCGGAAGAATTTATTATTGGACGTAAAAACTATACAGTCGTACTTAAACATTTGAAAAAAGGTATGAGTTGCCCAGCTTGTGGACACCTTATTGATAGTGTAGTATAATAATCACAATTTAGTAAAAGCATTGTAGACCCTTGGCGTTATAGTTAGGGGAAGAGTTGCTTACAATGCTTTCTCTTCTCCAAACCATACCGCCAAACAGGCGGTTTTTTAGTATAAGCTCGCTCGCTTAAAATTAGAGCAAAAAACAACGTCCTATGGACAAAGAAAATAAAGACCTCGAAGTGTCACCCGAGGAGCAAAAAGCTGAAGAGGAGGCAAGTAAGGAAGTTAATGTTGACGAGCTGAGAGAGAAACTCGCAGAAGATTTGGGAATTGATCCTGAAACTGAAGTAGAGCTGCTCAATAAACTTGTTGACAGGGAAAAATCCCAACGTGAAAGATTATCTGGAGCCATAAAGCAAAAGATAAGCTGGAGGGAAAAAGCCAAACAATTTCCTGCAAATTCGACGGGTAATCCGGCGAAAGGTGTTACACCAAATAAGGATGTGTTATTAAACTCGGAAGAGTTGGTAGACCAAAGAGTTAAAAGTATTCTAGAACAGAGAGACCTTGAAAGTCTCAACCTTCCAGAAGAACTTAAGTCTGAAGTTAAAGACTTTGCCAAGCTAAAAAACATATCGGTAAGAGAGGCGTCTCAACTTCCATATATCCTTTCGAGGAAACAGGAAATTGAAAAGGAGGCGCGGATTCAATCTGCAACTCCTAGACGATCGAGCAAGGGAACTTATACACCAAGCTTTGACCCATCGAAGCCACTGGACCCAGCAGATTTCGATTTTAATTCTCCAGAAGGAATTAAACAATGGAATGACGCAAAGGCGGCGAAGGCAAAAGCTAGGGCATAACAACCGGACCTCCCCGATCTTGCTATAGTATTTATTATTTTATTTTTTTAAATATGGACGACGCAAGAAAAGAATTTTGGGGAGACCTACAAGCCGATCTGTATGTGAAAAACACAGCAGTTTATTTGGCCAATCAATCCCTAGAAAATATAATTAGTTCAAATGGATATAAGGCACATAAGCCTATCCTATCTCACCCACAAGTTGGGACTTACACTCCTCACAGTGATATTGATTTTGATACAAAAACAGCAACAAAGCAGACGCTTACTGTTGACACGTTTGAGTATGCGGCAGAAGATATCGATATCACAGAAGAGGAACAAACTCCTTACAACCTCCTTGAGCACTCATTAATGTCAATCCGAAAAGGACTGAGCAACACTATTGAGCAGAAATTTCTTTCAGAACTTTCAAATGCAAGTCAAACTATTTCTGGATCACCTGTAACGGTGTCTTCAGCAAATATTCTTGACATCCTTGAAGAAGCAGAAGGAAAACTTGGAGCTTTTGATGCACCTTTTGAAACAGCAATGCGAGCAATCGTATTAGGACCTAGAACTGTTGCAAAACTTCGCAGAGCAAAAGGAGAACGTGAAACATCACTTGGTGATTCAGTACTAGCAAATGGTGTTGTTGGACCTTGGAATGGATGGACTGTTGTTCAAAACAACAACCTACCATGGACTGGCTCATTATTAATTGATGCTCAACCATCTGAAGGCGATACGGTTACTATTTCAGGAGTAACATTTACTTTTAAAGCTTCCCCAACAGTTGCAGGAGATGTAGATATTGCAGCAGCAGCAACAGCTCGCGCAAATCTTAAGGCCGCAGTAGAAGGTGGAGCCGGCGCAGGCAGTGCATATATCGAACTCGCAGCGAGAGATATATTCATGCTACGCAGAAAGCGCAGAGTAACATGTACTTCAGCTGAAACAATGGTATTCTCCGGTTTTGGTGACATATCTGTCTCAGAAGCTCTCACAGACAGTACGAACGTCTGGAGTTCTCTACAACAGACCTCGTCATTTATGACAAGAGGAGCTATTGACTTAGTGGTACAGTTCATGAAAATTGATGTAGGCGACAAAGAAAAAGGATTTGCAAAACTACCAAAAGGCGTTATCGGCGTAGGAGCTGAGACGTTTAGCGATGGAGCAGATCTTATGGTTAGTCTAACTCAAGATGCAAGTGGATTCTAATTACAAGTAAGTGAATACGGGTTGAAAATTCCTCCTCCCGCTCAGGGGAAACTCTAGGCGGGGGGAACACCCACGAAAGGAAAAAATATATGAAAGTTTTTAATCGAGCAATAAAATTAGCAGGCCATAATAGGACCATTAATTCCATTGCTGTTAAAGTATTGGAATATGATGGTGACGGAAATATCCTGAAAGCTTCAGGTACTACTGTTCCAACCGCAGATTCAGTCGGTTTTGCAAAAGAGTGTCTTTTTATAAAGACGGATGCTGCTGATGGAACAAAAGGATTATACTCAAATCAAGGTACTACTCTTCTGTCCGATTTTAATTTAGTCGGAAGCGTTGATGCAGCCGAAATAGCAATGGCAGATGGAACGATGCTTGTAGGTAATGCTTCAGCAATAGGCGTAGCAGTTACGATGAGTGGAGATGTTACAATAACTAATGCTGGAGTGTCTGCTATAGGGGCAGGAAAAGTATTAGGATCAATGTTGGGGCTAGGAACGTCTGGGTCCCCTCTTGCTCATACAGCAGTTGCAGACAAGGCTTACTCTGTATATACCACACAATCATCTACAGATGCTGGGACATCATACGAACCGGTACTATTCAGTACTGTTTTAACAGGAGTAGGACAAGTTGGCGGTCGTGTAAAAGCGATTATGACAACTAATGTAGCTCTTGGCGGATGGGCCAACGCTCTTAAAGGAGAGGTCTCATTCGGAGCAGCCGGTAGAGTAACTGGACTTGCTTCAGCAGTAGTTGCTGAAATGACTTTACCAAGTGCAGCTCTTACGACTGGAAATTATGCAGCCTTAGAACTAGAACTTAATTTGCCAGCCAGCTTTACTACAGGTGCAGGAACTCCAACAGCATTTCAATACATGTCTGTTCAGGGAGACGCAGTAGCAGAGATGGACACAAATGGATATTTGTTTATACTGAATGGTTTGACCCCAGCAGCTGGGAAACTATTTCAAACAAATACAGCAGCTGATGCAACACACGCATTAAGAGTGTTAATAGGCGGAACAGCTTATTACATTATGTTGACGAGTGTTACAAGTAGTTAATTTCACATAGTTTTGGAGGGTTCTATATAAAAACCCTCTACAACGTTGTAATTTAAAAAAAATAATATGTTTAGAAAAGACGCAAATAATAGAATAAAATATACAGCAGAAAATCTATCTACATTAAGCTTGACACCAAGTGTCACCGCTCTAGCAAGGACAGTTGACGCGACTATATCGGCCACAACCGAAATAGTATTCAACACATCCACAACATATATAAGCGTATATGCAATAGCAAAAGACATATATCTTAAATGGGGAGCAGACGATGTCACAGCATCGAATTTTGACGAGGTTATTATTGCAGGACAACAGAAGAACTTTATTGTTCCAGATAGTATTACTGCTGCTAACTTTATTGAAAGAGAAGCAAGTGCAACGTTGATAGTTATTGAAAAATAACATGTCATGGGAAACAAAAATAAAGATAGAGCAGCAAGGGGATGACGAGGAAATTCATACTCCAGACGGCAGTCAAATTCTTGTTGGAGTTGACGAAGATCAAGTATTACTTTATCAAGAAGGTTTTAACAATTGGGAGCTAAAGGCAAAAGTGGAGGCATAAATAAATGACAAAATTACTCAGCAATCTAGCAAAAGGACAATGGCTTATTGGAACAGCCTATACCATAGGGGACATTGTAGACAATAACAGTTCCTCATATGTTTGCATTGCAAATAGCACAGGTGACGAGCCTCCAGACGTTACATATTGGGCGCTTCTATCTTCAGGGATCGAATGGCAGGGGCCATGGTCCGCAGGAACATATACATATAAACAAGCAGTTGAAAACAATGGCGTTGCATGGATTTGTAATGCCGCATCTACTACAGAAGAACCAACAGGAACGCCTACTGATTGGGACACATTAGCAGAAAAAGGCGATACTGGTGTTAAGGGTGATACTGGCCCTACAGGGAGCAAGGGAGACACAGGCTTCAAGGGAGATACCGGAGACAAAGGCGACACAGGCGCAGATTCAACCGTTAAGGGTGATACCGGAGTTAAGGGTGATACCGGAGCTGCAAGTACAGTCAAGGGAGACACTGGAGACAAAGGGGACACCGGAACTGCTGGAGACAAAGGTGACACTGGTACGAAAGGCGATACTGGAGCCGATAGTACCGTTGCTGGTGATACTGGCATTAAAGGTGACACCGGAGCGGATTCAACGGTTGCTGGCCCGAAAGGAGATACTGGTTCTAAGGGTGACACAGGGGCTCAAGGAGTTGCTGGGGCAGGTGTTAATTGGTTAGGAGCATGGAGCAGTTTAACTACTTATTCTATAGATGACGGTGTTTCATATAATAATTCTTCGTACATTTCAAATCAAAATACTAATCTTGATCATTTGCCAACAGATACTGATTGGTGGGATATTTGGGTAGCTCAAGGTGTAAAAGGCGATACAGGTATCAAAGGTGACACCGGAGTAACTGGATCGAAGGGGGACACGGGTGCTGATTCCACCGTTGCTGGCCCGAAGGGTGACACAGGTACAGCAGGAGCAAAGGGTGACACCGGAGATGGAAACTTTTTAGTCAATCAAGTTTTTAGTTAAAAATTATTATAAAAATATATGGCAACAGTAGTAAAAAGAAAATTATCAGGATCTACAGACGGGAAACAAATTAAAGTCGTTGCAACCGCAACAGCAGGAACTACTATCCACACCGCAGTAGCAGGTACTACAGCAGGGACATTTGATGAGATATGGTTGTATGCGGTTAATTCTTCGGCGAGTGATGTTAAATTAACGATAGAATGGGGAGAAGCAACAGCGCCAGATGGAAATATTGAGTCAACGATAGCGGCAGAATCAGGTCTTGTGCTTTTAATTCCGGGACTTATTCTTCAAAATGAAATGGTTGTTAAGGCTTTTGCAGGAACAGCAAATGTTATTACAATTAGTGGATTTGTTAATTCAATTACGGACTAATTATAAATTAACCATGATAAAAAAAACACTCTCTACAAAACAAGTCTTTTCATACGCAAATAGCACTGGTTCAGTGACTCTTTCATTTGAGCTATCAGATGATAAAAGACAGGTAGGGGACTTTTTAGAATTACTAGATGGAGCGATAAAAGATGTCAAAAAGTTAGAAAAATCAATAAAATAATATGGCATTAACACTTGAAATTCTTTTAATCGGTGGAGGAGGCTCTGGTGGTGGAGGAAACGCGGGAGTTGCTCACGGTGGTGGTGGCGGTGGTGGTGGTTATCTTGAAGGAAGCCAAGTTATAACTGTTGGAGCATATCCTGTTGTTGTAGGAGCGGGAGGAGTAGGAGTTGCACAATTAGCACAGGGAAATAATGGACAAAATTCAACCTTTAATAGTCATACTGCAAACGGAGGTGGTGGCGGTGGTGGAGCTGTAAATACTGCTGCTAAAGATGGAAAAGCTGGAGGTTCGGGAGGTGGTGGAGGTGGTAATTTTACAGGAGCGGCTGGAGCTGCAAATCAAGGGAGCTCATCTCCTTTAACTGGATATGGAAATAATGGAGCGGCTGGAGCTCCAACATCAGTATCAGGTGGTGGTGGAGGAGCAGGGGGAGCTGCTTCTGGAATGACTGGAGGAGTAGGAAAAAGCTCTTCTATTTCAGGCTCAGCAGTTACCTATGCCGCAGGGTCTACTGGAGATAAAATAGGGGACAGCGCAGCAAATAGCGGGGATGGCGGCAGTGGAAATGCTGCTTATACGACATCAAAAGCAGGAGGTTCAGGAATTGTTATACTCTCATACGTTACAGCAGATTGGGCTGGATATACAGCAACAGGTGGAACTATAACAACAAGTGGAGCTAACACAATCCATACATTTACCACAAGTGAAACATTTACAGTGCAGTCAGTTCCAGTTAATTATTTGAAATATTATCGTAGAACAAGATTTCCCGGTAGTATAACTGGAATTTAACAATAAATAAATAAAGGGGTTA
>Ga0210043_1000885_pt1 | contig 29520 bp, 40 predicted proteins | sample CryGeymet201501t_FD_183990 | JGI IMG/M metagenome (GOLD analysis project Ga0210043, IMG submission 183990) | Groundwater microbial communities from Crystal Geyser aquifers in Utah, USA - Crystal Geyser metaG 2015-01t (SPAdes) (version 2) | ecosystem: Environmental > Aquatic > Deep subsurface >... | reverse complement strand
TATTCTCAGTACTTAAATACTGGTAAGAAAGATATGGAGGGATTTAAAGAGTTTGTTGATAATGAAGATAATAATACTATAGATGAAACTAATTTACCTGATTGTATATAAAAAATAGAATATGGCTTGTGATTTAAATAAAATAAAAAGAGATACTTTAGACGAAATTAAAAGAATTTTTAAGCGTAATGCTACATCTATTGATTTAAAAGAAAACCATGCTGTAATTAGTTATGGTGATAAATTTAAAGTCAAAAATAAAGAATCTGCTCTCAAAATGATTGAGAAAAAAATTAAAATAGTTAATGAATGGGGTAAAAAAACATTTCCAGATACTAAATTAGATGGATATTGGACTACAGTATATGAAGGAGAAAGTGATGTTACAGTTAATTTTAATTTTCCTATAGAGCTAGAAAAAGCTTATAGAAGAAAATTAGATATGGATGAAATCATAGAAGAATTTCCTAATGCTTTTAAATTTTCATCTGAAAAAAAAATATCTTATTATGATGTAGAAGAATTTACTGAAACATTTAATGATTTTAAAAAAATTATATTAGGCTTTGTAAGTATTCCAGGAATAGGAATAATTTCTATTAATGAAGATGGAGAAGAATATACAAGTACTATGAATAAAAAATTAGTAAATAGAGCTTCTAAAATTAATAATTTATTACAAGAAGATGTATTTGATATTTCAGTAAATGAAATGGATAAAAAATCATATGATATTAAATTTAATAATGAAGCATTATCTTATGTATATGAAAATAGACTTAATGAAATCAAAGAATCTTTAACTAAAGAAAATATTTTTAAATCTAAAAAATTAAATCTTACTAATAATACAGAAAATGAAACTATTGAAAAAACTAAAAAGAAAATAGAAATTCTTAAAAAATCATTTCCTAATGCTAGTGTAGAATTTAAAGAAAATGCAGATATGCCAAAAAATACTTTTGGTTATGTTAGATATGATAATGATATTCCTGTTGTAGTATTAAATAAAGATAATTTAAAATCTGATACTGTAATACATGAATTTGGACATATTTTTATAGATTTATTAGGGGGAATGAATGACCCTTTAGTTAAAAGAGGTAGAAATTTATTAAAGAGTACTAGTTTAGAAAAGTCTGTAATAGAAGAATATCCAGAATTATCTGGAGAAGTGTTAGATAAAGAAATATTAGCTACTGCTATAGGTATAGAAGGTTCTAAATTAAATAATAGTAATCCATTTAAAACATTTCTAAAAGTATTTTATAATAAATTAAAAAAATTATTAGGTTTAGACTATAATGTAGCTTTAATATTAGCAAATAAAATGCTTAATAATGAAGTCGCTAAAAAAAATAATAATAGCGTTATACCTTCTTATATTCAATATTCTAAAGCTCAAGATAGTACTTCTGAAAAATCTTCTGAAGAAAAAAGATTAGAACGTATTACAGATAAAATTATAGAAAAAATAACAATACTTCAAAGAAAATATAGAGATACCTCAGTTTCTTCATTAGAAATTAAATCTAAAGAGGATAAGGAAGAACTTAAAAGAAAAAAAGAAAATTTTAAAGAAAAAATTGAAAAATTATTACAAGAGTTAGAAAAAGCTAATGGAATTGATTCTATTATTAAATATATTGATGAAGTTGATATTCTTAGTAAAAATATATTAGATAAAATAACTGAAATAAATATAAATGATATTAATAGTAATAGTTTACAAAATTTAAAAACATTTTCTGGTATTTTTGATTTAATAGAAGATGTTGAAGAATTATTAGAAGATTCTTTATTTCAAAATCAAGAATTATTAGAAAAATATTATGATGAAGGTTATTTAGAAAAAGATGAATCTTCTAATTATTCTATAAAAGAGGATATAGATAAAGATAAAAAAGATGAAATAAGAAATACATTATTTATTGTATTATCATTATCTAATAAAACAAATTCTATAGAAAAAATTAATAAAAGAATAAGTAAAATAAATAAAAGATATAAAATACTTAGAACTGAAAATCTAGTTAATATATATACTCCTTATTCTACTAGAATTAAAGGTAATTATATCAAAGAATATGAAAAAGATTTTTATAAAGAAAATGGTGGAAGAAAAGAAGCTATTTCTAAATTTGGTAAAAATTTAAATGATATAAAACAAGAATTTATTAATAATAAATTATCTGAAAATGAGGAACAAATAAAAAAAGAAACTGAAAATTTTATTAGAACTATTTTAGAATTAGCTCCTAATGATATAGGTGAGTTATCTACATGGGTAGTAGACCCTAAAAATATTAATGATGATATTATTCAAATAACTATAAAAATGTTAGAAGCAGCAGATTTTAAAGCTATGTCTATATTTATAGATGAAATTAAAGATGCTAATAATATATTAGAAGAATATAGAAAATTTAAAGGTTCTACATCTAATATGTTAGAATTATATGATGATTTATTAGAAAAAGATGATAAAGGTAAACCTACAGGTTATTTAATTGGTAGATTTTTATCTTATAAAAGTAGTATGTTTACTCCTGCTGTAAATCTTGAATATAATAAATTAATGAAACTTAAAAAATCTAATCCTGAACATCCTACAGTTAAAATGTATGATTATTTAGTTAATCTAAGTAAAAAAAGAGATGATGCTCTACCAGAAAGTTATAAATTAGGTAAAGAATATATGTATTATGATATGACTTCTGAAGGAGGAGTAGGAACAAGTTATGTTTATAAATTACCTTCAATAGAAAAAAATTACTTAGAAAGAATAAGTGAACAAGGAATAGGTACAGGTTTTATAGAAGGAATTAGAGATTTATTAACTAAAGATACTAGTGATACTGAATTTGGTGAAATAGAAAAAAATAAAGAAAGAGATTTAAAAACTAAACAATTTGGTATTAAAAAAGTTTTAGTAGATGAGACTGGAAAAGAGAGACAAAAAGTACCTGTTCATTTTAGAGGTAATATAAGAGATATTAATCAACAATCTTTTGATTTATTAAGAATTACTTTGGCTGATTATAATATGGCTCTTAATTATAAAGAAAAAAGTGAAATTAGACCTCTTATAGAAATGGCTGTAGAATCTTTAAGAGATAGACAAGTGTCTCAAAGAACTGGTTATAAATATAAAGTAAATGCTCTTATGAAAAAAACTACTCCATTACCTATGAATGGAATAGAATCTAATAGTTTTAAAACTTTAAATTCAATAGTTCAACAAAGATTATATGGTATATCTTCTATAGATATGGGAGATTTTAAATTATTTGGAAAAGAATTTAATGTTAATAAATTAATGAATGGAGTAATGAAATGGACTGGAGATACTATGTTGATAGGTAATATTCATTCAGCTACTGTCAATTTAGTTCAAGGAAAAGTATTTAATTTTATAGAAGGAGCTTCACAAGGTTATTTCTCTGGAGCTAATTTAGCAGTAGGAGAAAAAAAATATCTAGCAGATATGAAAAATATTATGGATGATGCTTCTGGTAATAGAGTTCCCAAATCTATGACTAATTTACTATTAGAAAAATTTAATGCTTTATCTGAATTTAGTGGAGTAAATACTAATTTTTCTCATAGTAATAAAATTAAAAGATTAACTAATAATGGTACACTTCATTTATTAAATAATGCTGGTGAACATTATATACAAGCAACTATGGCTATAGCTATATTAGATAGTTTTAAAATAGACCATAATGGTAAAAAAATACCCTTACATGAAGCATATGAGATAAAAAATGGTAAATTAAAATTAAAAGATGGTATTACTTTAGAAGATAATTTAGAAGCTAGAGTATCTTCTAGAATTAGAGAAATTATAAAACAAATACATGGTAATTATGATTCTACTAATTTATCTATGTTACAGAGGTATGCTCATGGTAAAATGATATTCATGCTTAGAAAATGGTTAGTAGCTGGTACTCAAAGGAGATGGAGAGGAGTAGGTAGAGTATTTACTTCTGAAAAAGATATTATAGAAGCTGATAAATTTTATTCTGAATTTTTAGAACAAGAAGTAGAGGGATATTATACTACTGCTGCTTTATTTATGAAAGAAACTTATAAAGAAATACTTCAATTAAAGTTTAAGTTAGTATCTGAAAATTGGAATGAATTATCTGATTATGAAAGGTCTAATATAAGAAAAACTATAATGGAAACTAGTTTTATGCTTTTAACTATATTATCTGCTAATATATTAGCTGGATTAGCTAAAGATGCTGATGATGAAGAAAAAACAATGTATTATTCAGCAGCTTATTTATTTAGAAGATTATATGGAGAAAGTAGATTTTATAGTAGTCCTGGAGAAGCTTTAAAAATACTTCAAACACCTGCTGCTTCTATATCAATGATAGATAGAGTAGGAGAAATATTTACACAAATGTTAAAAGACCCTAGTGAAGAATATAAAACAGGTAAAAGAAAAGGTGATTTAAAATTAGTAAGAAAAGTAAAAAGAGTAGTTCCTATAACTTCTCAAATGGATAAAAAAATACAAACTATATATGAATGGTTAGAAAATAACTAGCCGCTAAAAAAAATCAATTCTACTTTGGATGAAGATATTAATCTTCATCCTTAGCAGAAAGGTCTTCTTTTTGTAAATAACAAATTCTTATAATTATTCCTATATACATAGCTCCTGTGATTAATGTTAATATATTAAAATGATTATTTTCTATTAAATAATAATCTTTCAATATTATTAATCCTACTAATATAAGAAATGTAAAAATTGTTATTCTAATAATTGTATTTAATAATTCTATCATACATTTTAATTTTTTATTAGAAAAACAAAAAGAAGGGAAAATTTTTTAATTGAACTCTGTATTTATTAATTTTTTCATAGGTTTTATTATTTCTATATTTGAATTATACAATTCTTTATTATCAATAACACTTTCATATTCTAAATTATCATCAAAATTTTTATCATCAACTAATCTTTCTAAAAATATTTTTCTTTTAGGAGTTTTATATAATACTCCATATAAATTAGTATCAAATAATAAATCTTTACTCATTTTTTGTAAATCAAAATGAAAATTTAATATTCTTTCTTTATAATCTTCTGAAAATAAAGAATAATTTCCTTTTTTAAAACAACTATAATTATAATAATCTTTATCTTTTATGTTAAATATATACATAACATGATATAAATCTAAATCTATTTTATCTAAAAATGTAGGAATAGATTCTAATTTTTTTTCAAATTCTATATAATCTAATTGACCAGAAAATCTATATACTAAATATATTCTATCTGTTATACCATCTTCAAAAGTTCCTATATAACAGTTTATAAAATTAGTTTTCCATAAAAATGATTTATTATTAGATATATCCCCATTCATTTTTAATAAAGGAAATATATATTTACTAGCTTTTGTTAATTTAGTATTTAATAATGAATATGTATTAGATAAAGATGTATTTTTTTCTATATAATTAACCTTAAATAAATCTTCTTTATTATAATTTAAATTAATAATAGTTCCTATTCTATACTTTAAATTATCAACTTTTATACCTTCTATAACATTTAATATATTTTTATATTCAGATACATATCTATGCTCAGGAAAATTTAATATTACTTCTCTAGAAGATAGTCGTTTAAGTACCGCAGTGTCTTTTTCATTAATTTTTTCTAATTTCAAAATTCTATATTTAATTTTTTAATAATATAATTTAATTGATATTCTATAGTATTAATATTTATTAATTCTTGTTTAACATCATTTAAATTTCTTAAAATATATACTAATCTTAAAGTTTTAGTCAATTCTTTTAAAGCTAATACATCATTTTTATAATATTCTTTATAAGCATTTAATGTTTTAATAAAATATTTATTAAAAGTATTTAAATTAAAATCATTATCTCCTATTTTATTTAATATTACTTCTGATTTAGATAAACCAATACCCTTTATACCTTCTATATTATCTGTAGAATCTCCCATTAAACATTGTTTAAATAAAAATTTAATAGAATCTTCTTCCGATGTATTAATAAATCCTCTAAAAGTACCACTTTCTTTACTTATATAATAATCAAAATTTTTTCCAGGAATTTGTTGTAAGACATCTTTATCTGTAGAAGCAATAATATTAGGTATATTGTGATTATTTGCTATATCTCTAGTAATAGATACTAAATCATCAGCTTCTAATCCATTTATACCTATAAAATCATGATGTTCAATTAAATAATTTTTTACTGTATTATAAAATTTAGGTTTTTCTAATACTTCTCTTTTATATTTATATAAAGAATCAATATTATACCTAAAACATTTTCCACTAGTTAAAAATCCTATTACTCTTTCACATTTTACAACAGATTTTATTCCCATTATTCTATATTCTAATGTAGTTAAACATTCTTCTAAAGAATCTTTTCCTGCTGTCATATAAATTAAACTATCTGCATCTAAAATTAATATTTTTTCTTTATTCATCTTTTTTATAAAAAAAACTCAGAGTAACAAAATAGTTACTCTGAGCTTATAGTGAAAATTATTTTAATTTATTATTAATCTAAATCTAATGGAGATGATTGTACATTAAAAAAAGATTCTTCTTCTTCTTGAACAATGTGATGTTCCATTAAATTTTCTTCCTCTAAAGTGTTGGTATCATTTGCGTCAACATTCTCTAAGGAATCATGTCCATTTTCACTATTGTCATCAATAATAGGTACTTCTATAGCACCAGATAAAGTAGATAATTCATTTTCAATAGTATCATCTATTAAAATGTATTTACTTTCTTTAATTGAAATAGTTTTTTTATTCTTTAATTTTGGATGGTCAAAAAGGTCTTTTACTTCAGATTTATTTAATCCATATTTCTCTTCTATACTACCTATTTCTGGATTATAAGTATGAGAACTTGTAGTTCTAGTAAATCCATTAGATAAATCTTGTAAAATTCCTGTAATTGTTATTCGTATTTTATTGTTATCCATATTTTTTAATTTTTTAATATTGTTTCTTTTAATAATTTTTTATTTTTTTTTAGTTCTAAAATATTAGAACAATCATCTTTTAAATAGAATGTTTTAAAATAATTATTTAATATATTATTTTTAACAACTATTTTTCCTCCAGCTTCTAAAAATGGTTTTTTAATAATCTTTCTATAAAATGGTCTAAAATTTTTAAAATAACTATTTGTTACATCAAATTCATCATCTACCCATAATTCAAATACTCTAAAATCTATTACTTGTCTTAACAGTAAACATTTACGAATATAATTAACATATTCTTTTTTAACTACAAATAAATATAAAATTTTATTTTTTTCTTTATGAAATATATTTGAACCATTACCTAGATAAGTACCATAAACTGTATTAAAATTTTTAACACGTTGATTATAATTATAAAAAGAATTAATAAAACCTTTTCTATTATTCCAAGTATTATTTCTTGTTAAAAAACTATAACTTATTGAAAAATTACTATAAAAATTAAGTTTGTTAAATATATTATCTATAGTATTTTTTAATATAATATCAATATCAGTTAGTTTAGGAGTATTATTAATTATATTTTCAAAAGGTATATATTCACAATTAGAATTAAAAATTAAATTAATTGTATGTAAATTTAAATTTTCATCAGTGATATTTTTATATGATTTAATATTTAAAATATTACTAATATTACTATCTGTATTATTTAATACTATTGATAAATCATAAGATAATGGAGGATGGTTTATTTCTTTATATAATTTATTTATAACTTCATCTTTTCTCATAATTTTATTTATTTTCAAACGACATTAAAGGAAGGTCAAATTCTATTAAAAAAGGAACTTCTCTTATTTTCATATTCTCTAAAACATTAGTTATATAATTATTAAAACAACTAACCATTATTCCAGCTATAATTGCTGCACTATGACTAGTAGCTTTAAAAGAACATGGTTGTTCTTTTATAGAAGAATCATCATATAAATATTGTTCATAATCTTTATAATTATTTCTATCTAATATAAATATTTTACCAGATTCTGCAAGTAATCTACCATCAATAAATAAACAAGCTTTATTATCAAATTTTGGATTTTTAATAATATTAGTAATCCAATTTTCATACATTATTCTTCTAGTTTCTATATTATCTAATGCAGCAAACATTATTGGGTAAGCCATATCATCTTTTGTATAAGCTGTAGAATAAGTATTTATTGTTATATTAGAAAAATCTTTTATTATTTTAGATAATACTGTTACTTTTTTTTGATTTAAAGATTGAGTATTATATAATTGTCCCCCAAAATTTGTATGGTCTACATTGTCAAAATCATAAACAGTAATATCTAAATCTTGTCTAGCTAATAAGAAGCTCAACCATGACCCGATACCTCCAGCACCTATTACTAAAACTGGATAACCAGGAGTATACCAAGGAGCATCTGAAAATCTAACAGTTCTAGTGTTTTTTTCTATTATTTGTTCTTCCATTAATTTATTATATTAGTTACAGTTAATAAATAATTATTATAAGTTTCAAAACATTTGATAGCTTTTTTACTTTTTACAAATTTATCTAAATATTTGATAGAAGCATTTAAAATAATAGGCATATCTATTTCCATATCAACTTCTTCTTCAAATATTATTTCTGCAAAATATTCAGCTAAAGAATCCATATTTTCAAATACTTGGTCTATATCTTCAGGTTTATAATCCTCTAATTCATCTAAACATTTTAAAATAATTTTATTATTTTCAATTATTGTAGTAGTACATAAATTAAAATCTAATGTTAGTATAGCAGCAATAAATTTAGATATTTTAAATTCATCTATAATTAAAGTACTATTATTTGAATTAGTTTCTAATGGTAAATCAAAATCATCAGTACTTGATAAAATAGTTGTTCCGTAATAATTATCATTATCATTTTCAAATATAGATAATTGTGAATCATATCTATTTTTAACTTTATTTTTTTCTTTAGACCATCCATTTCCATTTTTTCTATACCATTTTTCTTCTCTTCTATCTTGTTTATTATAAGTATTATAATAAGGTGTAATAACTTTATTTTTTAATGTTTGGTATCTTTTAATAGATTTTTCACTTATATCAAATTTTATTTCTAAATCAATATAATAAATATAAGTTTCTTCAAAGAATAAATCATCAGTAAATTCTTTACCTTTTTTATTAAATAATTTATTTTTAAAAAAATCATAAATAAAAATTCTTTCAGTTCCTTTATAACATAATCTAGCTATTGGATTACCTCCATCCTGATAATTAACTATTAAAGATAAATACATTTTATGGTTAGGAGTATTATCTTGTAATTCTGATTCATCTGTACCTGAGAAAAAAGTTCCCATTGAGTGCGTTTTGTTAACATAACTTTTTTAATTGTGTTATTTCTTGCATTTAAAGAAAAAAATTAATATATTTGTAAAAAATATATTTTATGATACCATCAAATTTTAAAATTGAAATTTTAAATCTACTTTCAAAGGGTTTAAGACCTTATGAGATAGCAGAAAAATTAAAATTAAATAAAAATTCTACTTATTCATATATTAGAAGTAATTTAGGATATAATTCCTCACGAACTTACAATATAGATAAACCAGATTATTTTCAAACTATAAATAGTTATATGAAAGCATATTGGTTAGGATTCATATGTGCAGATGGATATTTATTAAATAACCCAAGTAAGGTTATAGGAATCCAAATTACAGAATCTGATAAGATTATATTAGAAAAATTTAAAAAATATATAGGTTCTAATATACCATTAAGGAATATTAAATCTAGAATTTTTAAAATTAATAATAAAAATTATATATCTAAATCTTGTGTAAGATTTCATCTAGGTAATAAACAAATGTATGATAATTTGATTAATCTAGAAATTACTACTAATAAAAGTAAAACTTTAACCGATATAATGAAAAATATTCCATATAAATATAGAGATTCTTTTATTATAGGTTATTTTGATGGAGATGGTTCAATAATTTTACTAAAAGGTAAAATAAAAATTAATACTAATAAATTTTATCCTTCTTATTCTACTCATTGTACTATGAGAGGGACTAAAGATTTATTAGAATCTTTTAAAACACATCTTAATATTAATACTAGTGTTATTTATAATAAAACATATATATTAAATATTAATTCTAAGAAAGATATTATAAGATTTTTAAAATGTTATAATAACTTAAATTTTTTCTTAATTAAGAAATTTGATAAACTAATTAATAGATTATCTCATCCTTCTTACAATAAATTTATGCAAGTTCAGACTATATCATCACCTTTTCCTTATAAAGAGAATTAAGGTGTTGGACGCTCGTGAAGATATTATATTCTAAAATAAAATTTTAGTTTCAATCTCTAGTCGTTGAACCTTCTTTAATCATTTAAATTAAAGCTTGGCTGCTGATTGGGGCTTTATTATACCCGTTCCAGACAATTCATCCAATATTTTTTACTAATTATTTCTAATTAGCTGCACCACTTTGTTAATGCGTATGTATTAATCCAGCATGATTACCATTTAATTGATAATCCATTAAATCAGATAATATTTCTGGGTCATTTAATTCATAATCTGTTCCTCCAGCACTACCTATATCAGCTAATAAAAATTCAATTCCTTTTAATTCCATTTCTTTATTAGCTCCATTTTTATATAAATCTTTTACAGAATCAGCTCCAGTTCTAGAATATATAAGAGGACCACTCCATTCCTTTCCTTTAACTGCTACATGATATGTAAATATTTGACTAATTAATTCTTTAGAGAGTATTAATTTAGGAACATTTACAAGACTAGTAATATCTTTTAAAGGATATTTTGGAGTAGTATTATTAATTATTGTTCTACTACTATTATTATTTAAGGTTGTTATCATAGTTTAATTTTATTTTTAATTTATCTGTATACATATTTTTAAAATTATCATTTAATTTATTTTCAATTAAAAATATAAATTTTTTATATATATTATTATCTATAACTAAATTATTTTTATTTTTATTCAATATTTCTAATAAATTATTCTCTTTATTATTTGTATCAATTAAAGTATATTTTTTAATAATATTATATTTTACATATTCATTATTAAATTTAATATTAGTTTGTTTTTTATTATATTTAATAATTAAATCCGATTCTCTTTTATATGAATCATTTTTATTAATTATTGTTTCTGGTAATAGTGATAAATATTCACCAGTAATATTATTTTTAATTTTAAATACATTTAATATATTTGGGTCTAAAATATCATTAGGTTTAATAATATTACTAAAATAAGAAACTAAATAATATTGAGCTAACATTTTTTCTAATTCATAACTATCATCTAAAATTATTTTATTAATATTATAATCTGATACTTCTCTTATATTAATACTATTTGAATTTTTATTTAAGATGTATTTATAAGGAGATATATAATCAAAACTTTCTAAAATTAATTCTATATATTTTCTATAATTATTACTATTATCTTTTAATTTTATATTAGCAATATATTTATATGGTACACCTTCTAAAGATTCCCATCTAACATAACCATCTAATTGAATTAAAAAAGATTCAAATATTTCAGATTCTATTTTTTCTAAAAATAACATCATAAATTGAGATAATATTGTATTACCTAAGCACATACATTCAAACCCACCAATATTTCCTGATGAACGATGAGAATGATAATAATCATTTTCATATTCTTCTAATGAAAAACTACTTCTAGCTCCATATAAATTTGAATCATTAAATTTTTTATAATCTTTTTTTATTTTAAACATTAAAAAGAAATCTTTAATATTATGAATTTCATTTTTACTATTTGTAATATTAAAATCTTTAAATCTAATTGTTATTTCATCATATTCAGATTTATCACTATTAATACTATATTCTCCTGGATAATAAGATTCTAATAATTTTATAATATTATCTTTATTTAATATATTTTTATTTTTAATAGAATCTTCTTTAAGAAATTTTAAATATTCTTCATAATCAAAATAAAATAAATCTTCTAATTCATAATTATTTTTTAATGAATTTAAATTCACAAAAGTATCTTTATAATGTGAATATAATAATTTTTTATCATTTTTATGAACATATTTTGAATTAAAATTTAATTTTAATCTTCCTTCTTTTACATCAATTATAAATAAATCTGTATTTTCTGTATAAGTTATTTGACAATCTCCTAATGGAATAATAATATTTTCACTATTATCTATACATAAATATAAATATCTATTAATAATTTCATTATCTTTAAATAATAAAGTATCATTATTATTTAATTTTCCTTTTAAAAATTTTAAATAAATATTCTTTTTAATATTTGTTAGTAATTCATTATTATCTAAAATACTTTTTATTAAAATATCTGTTAATTTATAAAAATCTTCACTTTTAATTATACTATTAAAATTTTCAATATTTATTAAAGACTTAGGAATTTCAATATTATATAAATATACATTTTTGTGAATTATAATATCAATAATATTATTATAATCAATTTTTTTATTATAATCTTGATAAATATAAATATTATCTAAATCAATATCATTATAACTTTTAAAAAAATCTATATTTCTGTCTAATATTTTAGTTTCTAATATATTTAAATCTGAATAAAATTTATTTATTATTTCTTCTGAATAAATAGAAGTATCTATATCATATTTAGAAGGGAATATATTCTTCTTTATTTTTACTTCCATTATTATCTTGTTTTAAATGTAAATCAAATATTATATTAATAAGTTCTATATTTTTTTCTAAACTACCATCTTCTAAAGAAGATAAGGAATCAAAATTAGATTCCTTATCTTTTATAGTTATAGAAGATTTTTCTTTTATTTGGTTATCTTCCATATTATTTTTTATTATTTACCAGATTTAGTTTTAATAGGATTTAAGAATATAGTACAATCAAATCCATTAGGATTATTATTCATATCTATACCTTTTCCTTGTGGAATTTCAGCACTATCAGTTTCAAATGAAGAACCTGTTTCTCTAATAGTAGCTTTCATTTCAGAAGTATTGATACCTATTTCAGATAATTTTAATTTTAATTCTCCCCATGTAGTTCCATTTACTTGTACTTCTGTAATTGATTGGGTTTCACTGTTAAATACTTTTACTTTTCTACTCATTTTTTTAATTTTTAATTTTAATTAATAATTTGTTTAATTTTTATTATTACTCCAGGATTATCTTTATTATAAGAATACCATTCACCTTTTATTTTTAAAGGAAATGGTATAAAATAATCCATGTTATCATCTATTATAAAATCATAAGATGTAAATAAATCAGATATAATTTGTGTAGCATTATTGAAATCAAATTTATGTCTACTACTTCTTATAAAATGAAAATAGACCTCTAAAGGTCTATTTCTATCTATATTTTTAAAATATTTTGAACATATATTAAAAAGTATAGGCTCTGAATTTTTCTTATGATTTACATATTTATCTCTACAAGAATATTTAATAATATTAAAACTTCTAATATATCTAGTAACTGTTTTAGAACTAAAAATACCTTTAGATGTTTTTATTTTACTATTCTTTAAAGAAGGAACATTATTTGGAATAAAAAAAGTTTCATTTATAAACTTCATTTAATATTTCTTTGAATGTTTTCATTGTAGGTTTTTCACCATATTTTTTATAATAATCTGTAATATCTTTTTCTCCTTCTGGTAATTCTATTTTTGGAATACCATATTCTAAACTATTTTTAGTGGACCAATATTTACCTTTTTTAGGCTCTCCAGGTTGAGGATTAATATCTCCATCATTATCATAAAATAATATTAATGTCTTAAATCTACTTTTTAATTCTTGTATTTTTTCTTTACTAATTAAAGAACTTTCACTCTGAGGAGCTAGTGAATTATATCCTCTTTGAGTTAAAAACATACCATCTTTTAAAGATGATGTTATTATTAATAATTCTCCAACCTCAGGTAATTGTTCATAACCTTGTAAAGTGTTAATTGTTGTATTTGAATACCATTTACCATCTCCTTTAATAGAAGGAGTTAATATTTTAAATTCATAATTTTGTTTAAAATAATAAGCATATGTAGGATATTTACATTTAATACATAAATGATTTATCCAAAGTTTACTAATTGGAAATACTTTAAATTTAATTAAAGTTTTAATATTAATACCATTAGTATTCCAATAATTATAATCTATATCTTTATTCCAATCTCTAATTTTTATATGAATGATAGTTTTTTTATTAAAATTACTTTTAATTTTATCATTATCATACTTTGTTTTTAAAATACTATTAATTGGTATTTTATATAAATCAAAATCATTTGCTACTTTTAATAATGCTTGATTATAATTTAAAGAATATAATTCCATTATTAATGGTTCAAAAGTATAACTTCTATTAGAAGTAAAATCTTTCATAAATAAATTTCCATTATATTCACGAATACAACAACTGGGGTCAGTATCTTTTCTAAAAGGACTACTAAATTTTTTACCTATAATTTGAAAATCAGATATATAATATTTAAAAATATCATATTCATTAATTCTAGTTAAAATAAACTCTTTAGTAATTTCCACATATCCTTTTGTTGTATACATATTATTGTTTAAATAAATTATAAAAATATACAGAACCTTTTTATAGAGTTCTGTATATTAATCATATTAATCCCAAGGTAAATCATCACCTTCATTATCATTATTTAATATAATAGCACTAGTATTATTTAATGCTTTATAATGATAACTATTAGTTTTATCATATACTAATGTAGTATTTTCACTGTTTGGTACTTCTTCAATACTTTCTATAAATTTAAAAGGTAATAAAAATGATTTCACCCAATTTATTTTATCAGCACTTGAAGCAGCAATTTCTTCTCCTCCAAAAGCCCATCTTGCTGTTTTACCTTTAAATAAAGGTTTAGTAGCTTCTACATATTCTTTAGGAGTACCAGCTTTAATATTATCTAATTCTTCTCTTACTCCTAATTTATCAGCAATAATAGCTAATCTTACTTTAGTGCCACCTTCTCTATTATTACCCATTGTAAAGCTCCAAGCTTTATCTGATAACCACATAGTTTCAATAGCTATTTGTCCAATAGAATTACCATTATCATCAGTTAAACCTTCTACAGGTGATGATTCAAATGTAATTTCTACTCCTGGAGTACCATTTTTAGATTCTATGTATTCAAAACCTTTAATTCTACATACGTAAACTCCTGGTTTTATAAATTTACTAATTCCACCCTCTTGAGTGTTTGTTCCTTGTGTATTAAACATATTTTATTTTTAAGTTTAAATTAATTTTTTTGTTAATTAAATAAAGATTTTATCCCAATTTGAGATTATTTCACCTTTATCATTTTTTTCAGTTAAAGTAATTAATTGTCCTGCTAAATGTGTAGGTCTTGCTTCTATTATAGCATCTCCACCTCCATTAAAATTTAACATACATTTATTTTTATCTCTATATAAATATCCAATAGCATCAGCTTTAGAATAAACAATTCTTCCTAACTTTCCTGTTAAATCTAATGACATTTCTGACACTTCCTCTCCATTTTTGTTAATCATTTTGTCTGCTACATGACCTAATAATATTAAACATTTACCTACTAAAGGTTTAAATCCCTCTATTACTTGCATATATGCTTCTCTTAGATATAAATATCCAGCACCATTGGGTAACTTTTTTACATCATCTTCACCTGGTTTACTACCATATGTTTTACCCATTGGGGTATTTTGATATAATTTAGTTGCTAATGGATTTACAATATCTTCTAAAGCTGTTGCAGTATCTATAGTAATATAATCATATTTAAAACCATTTTTAGCTTCTTCTTGTAAAGATTTTTTAATCTCTGAAAGTTCTGATAAATTATTTGCTTTAACTTTTAATCCTCCTACAAAATCACTTCCTTCTTCTATATCAATTATTAAATTATTTTTTAATAAACTCATAGCTGTTGTTTTACCAGCTTTTGGTTTAGAAAAAATAATCATAAATTGAGCATTTTTAGTAATTGGTTCTGTAGGTTTTTTAGGTAAATTTACCATTTTTAATTTATTTTAATTTTTGTACATATTCATAAACTTTTTCAAGTTTACTCATTTCATCATTATTAGGTAATTCTTTAAAATTACCTGTTTTTCCTTCTAATAATAAAGATACTGATACTCCAGTTGGAGTATTTCTAGATGCTAAAATATGTAATGACCTATATCCCTTACCTATTTTCTTTAAATCATATTGTTTATGTTTTCTAAGATGAGGTAATAATGTCGGATTAAATAATGCCATCACTAATGAAGCATCTTCTGCAAGACTTCCAGTGTCTTTAAAATCCTCTATAGAGGGTTGTAAATCTTCTCCAGAAAACTTTAATCTATCTATTTTACCTAAATCTCTATTAAATTGAGATATTGCTATAGGTGAAAATTTACATACATTTCTAAAAAAAACCATATGTTCAGAAAATTTATCTATATTTTCTTTTTTAGAAAATCCTCTTTCACGTTTTAATAAACCTACATGGTCTACTATAATAAAAGTAAATAACTTGGAATCTTTTTCAACAAACCCTGCTATTTTTTGTTTTTCTATAGATTTACCATTTTCATTAATATTGTATTTAGAATATATAAATTTACCTATATTAGAAGCATAATTAAGAAGATACTTTCTAATTCCTTCAGGATTTAATTTATCTTGAAAAAATATTATTTTACCTTCTTTTATTAAATTACCTTCTTCGTCATATTCTCCAAATAAATCTACTAATTCATTATTATATATATCTTGAACTAATTTTCTATGTTCAAGACTTAATTTATCTTCTCCTCTACTTAATATATAATTTGAATCACAATATATTCCATATTTGTAATCCATAAAAAATGCACAAAATTTTGCCATTTTTTCTATTAAATCAATTTCAAAAGAAAAATATATATATTTAACATTCAAATTTTTATTCATTACATATGGTCCTAAAATAAATAGGAAATCTGAAAAAGCTGTTTTACCAGTTTTTTGATTTGCACCAATAACGTAATATGTTTTTTTTTGAATATTATTTATGAATTTAGATAATTTTTTCAAAGAAGTTATTAAACCAGTATTTCTACCAGCTATACCATCATCTACTTCTTTTAAAAACATAATTTTAATTTAAAGATTCTTCACTACTATTTTCTTCTACTTCTAAATCTTCATCATCATATAACTCCCATGTACGTTTATTAAGCCATACTTCTAAAGTTTGCATATAACCCATAGAATTAGAATGTTTTTTATAAGACAATTCCTTTTCTAAATTTTTAATTATTTTATCATGCAATCTTTTATTATTCTTAATTATTTTAAAATATTTATCTTTACATTTTTTATTAATTAAAGCATCTAGGTCTCTAGACCTTAATACTCTAACAGTTCCACCACTATTTACTTTAATAGGGTATAAAGAAAGTAATTCATAAAACATTTTTTCAAAATTACTAGAATCAAATAAAGAAATACCTTTACTTCTTAATTGAAATCCATCTTCTGTAATTTTAATATAATTAAGATTATTTAAATATTCTAATACTTTATTAGATATAGTTAAATTTAATAACTTAATATGTTTACTATTATTATATTTCAAATATAATAACAAATACATATCAGGAGTTAATTCTTCTTCAAAAACTAAAGAAGTATCAATAATTAATTTAGGATAAGTAGAAGTTTCTACATTATTATCCATAAATTTTAAATTATTTTAATTAATATCAATCTTGATTTGTAATTGTAGATAAAAATTTATAATTGTTAGTTTTAGTAGTTCTTCCTTTTCCTGAACAAGTAAGACATTTAACATAATCTTCTCCATTGAAAATATCTTTACCTCCAAAACATTCTTCACAAAGATAGAATCTTTTATCTTTTTTTGTATTTATTTTTTCTCCTTTAAGCATTTTTTATATTTTTATATATACAAATAAAAGAATTTATATATAATAAAAGATAAATACTTAAAAATTAAATATAATTAGTATAATTAACAAAAATCACTAAAAAAGTTAATTACACTAATTTAAATACTTTTTACAAATTATTTAATATTGTTTATTTAAAATAACTCATCATTTAAAGATTGTAATTCTTTTAAAACTTCTTCAGCTTGAGATAATTCATAATTAGCTTCAATAACTGCACTAGGGCTAAAAGGAACTGTTCTTTTAGCAAGAGCTACATATTTACTACGTTCTCTAATTGCTTTATTTGCTGCTGCAATAGCATTATACATTTCAATTTGAGCATCTTCAACAGCTTCTGTTTTTTTAGCAGTTTCTACTTTTTTTTCATCAGGAAAGATTAATTTTTCGTATTTCATTTTTTTAAATTTTTTGATTTTTTAATAATATTATTAATTTATTTTTAGTGATTTTTTTTATTTTAATTATTTTATTTTATTTTATTGTATTTAGGGGAATTTATAATATATAAATTTAATCCTTTACTTCTATTTTTAATTAAAGAATTTATATTATTTAATGATTTTAATTTATTAGTTTTATCCTCATTGATAGTTTCTTTTAATTGAAAAACATCTTTTGGCAATAGATTGCTATCTTCATTAAAAATATCCCTCATTACTTTATCGTAATCATCAATATGAGCATCCCAATTATTATCTATTATAAATTCATAGTCATTATTTATACTAGTAATTGTACCAATATCTTCATCATCATTAACATTTCTAACTTCATCTCCTATTTTCCATCCGTTAATCAATGTAACAGTATTATTATCCATATTTTCAGATTCTAATAATGTTAACATTCTATTCATTTCATCAAATTCATTCATATTTTAATTTTTAATAATTTATAATAAATTAGATTCTTTTAATTCTTTAAGAATACATGATATAGCTTTTACTCTAGAACCTTTGGTTTTATTTTCAGAATGAGCAGTTAAAATACTATCTAATTTATCAGCAACAAAATCTTCTTCTGTTTTATATTCTATTAAAAATTTAATTCTATTATTATTTTCAATAATATTATCATTTAATTCAATATTTTTAATTTTTAAATATTCAATTTCATTTTCTCTTGTAGCTAATATAAATTCATCAGATGGAGTAGTATAGTAAATTGTTTTTATTAAACCTGTTTTAGGATTTTTTATATTAAAAGTAGTTTTAGTTCTTACACTTCTTTCTGTAATTACTTCCATTGGAATATTAAGACAATCAATTTGTCCATTTCTAGCTTTTAATAATATAATTACATCTCCTTTTTTTACTGCTGGATTTATTAATTCTTTTTTAATAATTGGTTTTTTCATAATTTTTTTTTAATAATTGGTTTTAATATTATATTCAATAGCTCTAGATTCAAATTCTGATGGTTCTAATAATACAGAATTTTCAGATATTTCTTTATCTAGTTCATAAAATTTTGTTATATCACTTGTTTTACAATCTACAGAAAACTCTCTAGCTACTAATGAAGCTAAATGTTTTCTACTTTTAATAGTTTCTATAGAGTATTCTTGATGTATCAAATTTATAAATCCTCCTAGTTGAGATTGAGATACTCTTTCTAATTTATTTTTTGTCATATAGATATGTTTTTAATTCTTCTATTGAAGAAAGATTTATAACTTTTAATTTGGCTTGACTATTTTCTATCCAACTTTCTTCCTTAGAATTTTTTACATAAATTCTAATAATAAAAGCTTTAACTTTATTTTCAGAAAGTCGAATATTTCTTCCAATTCTTTGAATTGTTTGTTTGGGCTTTGAACTAGAAGAAGTTATGATAGAATAGTTTACTTTGGGAAGATTTACACCTTCATCTATTGTTTTAGCTGTAGAAATTATTCTTAATTTAGTTCTACCATCTGTAAATTTTTTAAGATTTAGTATTCTATTTTTTTTAGAAATACCTGAATGATGAGGTATAGAAATATCTTTGAATAATGAATGAATATAGTCTGAGGTATTTTTATTCATTGAAAATATAATACCATAATCATTATTGAAAAGATTAACTATATCATTTAATAATTTAAATTTATTAGAAGCATTATATAAAAGTTCTTTTCTTATAGAAATATTTTTCCAAGACCTTTTACCAGTTTTATTATAATAATAATCTATTTTTTCTGTAAGACTATTATATAATAATTTTTCTTCTTTATTTAAATTAACTCCTATATTATATATTATATAATCTGTAACTAAACCCAATTCTACAGCAGTATTTAAATCCATAGAATAACATATAGGAGCTATAGTATTTAATTCAAGTAATAAACTATTATCAATAGTTGCAGATAATCCTAAAATATACTTATATTGGTTATTTTTATATATTTTAGAATTTTCTATACCTAAAAGATAATTATGAATTTCATCTAAAATTAATATATCATAATAATTACTTTTATATTTTCTAGCTGTATTTATACATTGTATTTCTACATATTTTAAAAGATTTTTAAACCCCCATTTAATAAATTCATTTTTCCAGTCATCTTTAATAGTTTCAGTAGGAACTACTATAAGAATTTTAAAATTTAATTTATCTTTTGTAATTTTATAAATACCAGATATGGCTAATACTCCAACTCTACATTTTCCAAAACCTGTAGCTGATTCTATAGTACCAACACCTTTATTGTTCCACCATAGTTTTAAAGCTCTTTTTTGTTCTCTGTCTTTGTTTAGATTAACCATAATTGTTTTATTAAATTATTATTGTTTTTTTATAATATTAGATGTATCAACACCATCATTAAGTGTTTTTAATCTATTATTAAGTTTATCCATTGTATTTTTTCTGTTAGAAATAATATCTTTTAAAGCAGTTTTAGTATCAGCTAATTCTTCTTTTACTTTTTCAAGAATTACTTCTTTGTTTCTAATATTAGATAAATATGTATCTACATAATCTTCTTGACCCTGTTTGGTTTCAATATTATTCATATTTATATCAAGAAATGATTGTTCAAATTCTTCTTGAATATCTTCTAATCTATCTTTTAAAGTAGAAATTTTATTTTCTAATTTAAATTTCTCCTGTTCAAAATTAAATTCTACTACTTTCATTTCTTTTAAAATAGATTTCTCTACTTTATTAAAAAATGATAATACTTTTCCTTCTTCTTCTAAGTTAAAAAATGCTATAAATGATTTTACAATACCTAATTTTTTCATGTTCTTTATTAATTTTAAATTATTTATAATTATTATTTGTTTACTTTTTTAATACCAATTTTTAGTTGGTAATTTTTCTATTTTATTATTTTCACATTCTTTTATTGTTAGTGGTTTTTTATAAATATTATTAGATGTTTCATGATATAATCGTGGTCTAGCACTATATGCTATTGGTGTATATTTATATAACATATTATTATATTTTTTAACCATATCATCAAAGGTATATTTAGTTTCTATTTGTTCTTTGTCTTTAGAATGTATTAAGTTTTTTAATTCTTCTTCTTTAGAATTATTATTAAATATTTCAATTATTTCAAAATATTCAACAGGTATATTAACTGCATATTTATTACCTTCTGGGTGTATAGTATTATTATAGTTATCTTTTATAAAATAATCATAATAGACATTATATCCAAACCAAGTTATACTACCCTTTGGTATAATTTCTGGTAAACATCCTTTAATTTTTAAATCTTTTTTTACAATATCTTTAGTAACTCTAGCTGTAAAATAAGGATAATCAGGAAATGGACTGTGTTTATATTCTAAAATACTAAATTCATGATTAAATTCTTCACACCACTCTTTAAAAGAATAAATTTTACTATTATGATTTTGATACCATTCTAATCTCTCATAAGTTCCTGTTATAATATTAATACAAATATTATTATAATTTTTAAAACTATTTTCAATAACTTCTAAAGGATTTTTTATTCTGTCTAATACAAAATTCCATTCCTCTTGAGTGGTACAATGAACTACTTTATATTCATATTGTTTTTCTTTTTCAAATAATTTTTTAAATTCAGATAATGTGTATCCTTTGGTAGTGTACATTAACTCACAAGTTTGAATATAATTTCTTCTAGAAGCATCATAACCATAATAACCTTGTGTAAGACCACCCTTATATTTAAAATTATTATTATAACCTTTATTGACTAAAAAATCAATAATTTCTTTACCATTATTATTTTCTATTTTTATTCTAAATTTATCAGGTAATTTTTTTTCTTCTATCATATTTTTTCTTTTTTTATAATATTAATATTATTTTTTTTTAAATAATCTAAATATAATTGTAAATTAAATAATTCATATTGATATTCTTCTATTGTTTCTAAAATACTTCCTATTTCTCTATGAAGCCAATTAATAGGTTCATCATTCCAATCTTTAGGAACAATATCTTTAATATTTGATGAAGCAAACATCATTAATTTATTATAATCACCTTTAATATCTGCTTCTAATTCTTCTACTCTATCTTCTACTTCTTCTCTTGAAACATATATTTTTTTATTTAAAAAAATATTTATTGTGAAATCTGTTCCCCATCCCATAATTTTAAATTTTTATTATTAATATTATATAGTTGATTATAAATATCTTCTATACTTTTTCTTTGATTTTTTTCATTATAAGTTATAAATTCTCCTCCATGTATTAAAAAATAATAACATGATTTAAATAAATTATATGTGTATGCTATTATTAATATTCCTATTAAAAATGGTAAAGTTAATAATCTTAATAATATTATTGATATTTTTATCATAATTTATATTTTTATTCTAAGTTAATAAATAACAGCTCCGACTTTAGCTTGAGCTGTTCATATAAGCATTGGGCTAAACCATCTTATATAGCTAATTAGAATTAGGTGTACAGCCTATCTAATGCACTTCATCTGCGTATAATTAAATAAATTTAATCAGAGACTATGATGGTACGTTTTCTTTATTCTAAATTAATTAATTTATTTATTTCTGATATATAGTAATTTAAAGATAAATTATAATTATCTTTTTTTTTATATTTATTAAATAATGTACACTTCCATCCAGCTTCAATATTAGTTTCTCTATTTTTAGGTTCTACTAATGTTTCATCTTCTATGAAATCAAACATATTTAATTGATTAGGATGTTTTTCTTTAAATTTATCAGTATCTGTTCTATAATTTTTTTCAAGAGGTGGTAATATTTTTATTAATTGATTACCAGTTTTAGAAACATAATATCTATTAACTTTACCTAATGGAATATCTGTTATACTATTATTAGTTATAATTCTTTCATGTAAAACATTTTTACCTGTCATTTTAGAACCAATACAAAAATCAAAAATACCATAATTTTCACAAAAATCATATTTTATATCATTTAAATGTTCTTTAATAGTAATACAAGGTTCAATACCATTAATAAAGTAATTAAAAGCTGCTATAGCTACTATTCTTTTAGAATGATTTTTATGATAATCTTTATCAATTTCATAACAACCTTTAAATTTATATTTTATATGATTTTCATTTTCATCTATTATATCTGCTATATAATTATTTACATCTCTGAATATAATTTTATTATAATTGGTATCTTCTAAAATATATTTAGTAGTTTCCTCCCATTGTTTATGAATTTTAACAACTTCATTTTCAATTTTATTATTATAATAAATAACAACACCATCAGTATTAGCTGATATTATTGTACAACCAATATCATATAATTGTTCAATAAGCATTATTAATGATAATTGACCTTTAAATGTAGTTTTCATAATTACCATTGGGTCATATTGCCAACTATAATTAGAACCTGTTTTTCCGTCTATTTTTTGTTATCATAGAAGTTCTTTATCTTCTATTTCTTATAGTTTCCTATAAGCTCGGACTATATCATCATCCTATAAATTATGGGGTGTTACGCACTCGTGGGAAATTTACTGACTGTTCTAGTCTCGTTTCCTAGTCTCTGAACCTTTAAAGTAATTCCTTACTAAACTTGGCTGCTGATTAACATATCATTTTGATTTAGTCTTCCAGCAATTCACGTAATTTGCTATAAACATTACTGTTTAAAGGGGCACGGTTTTAAATATTAAACCTTTATAGGGTTTGTTTGTTTTAATTGATTTATTAATAGTAATAGATTTTAATATATAGGGGGAATATTCATTTCTTCCTAATTTATTTCTTAATATCATATGAAACTTTAAAATACAATTTTTATTTAATGAATATTCTTCTAAATCTTTTGAAGAACGCCATTTACCTAAAAATTTATTATTTAAATTATATACATAAATTTCTGGAGCATTTTCTCTTAAAGTTTTAGAAAAAGATTTTCTTCCTTTTAAAAATGCTAATGTAATTGTTTTTGAAACTTTTAAATGTTCTGTAGAATCATATTTTTTACCTTTATTCCAAGGTATATTATTTTTTTTAAAATTTCCTTTATTAAATCGTGGTATAATACCATTTTTTATTCTTTCATTTATTGTATTACTGATTCTATCTCTTGTTTCTTTATCAAGAGAAGGTCTTGTAACATCAATTAAGACTATATTTAATAAATTTTTATTATTATCAATGTAGTATTGTTCTCTTTCTAAAAGAATTTCTTCTTTACAAAATTCAATAATACCGTAATTAAAACTATCAAATCCATATTTATTATATACATTTTGTAAATATCTATTAGTATGTTTATTATATTTTAATAGATAAAAATGTTTTTCAAATCTCTGTTTAATATTTATTGAGCTACCTATGTAAACTTTTTTATTTAATTTACATTTTATATAATATATTCCTATCATACATATTATACGTATAATATAATATAAAGGTTGCTTTGAATGGTACTATTCACCCACCACCATTCATAGCTAATTTATAAGCTTCTTGTTTAGCATTTAAAAATTGATATTCTTTTGTATCTGAATTTAAAGTTTTCATTTTAGGTTTAATACCTAAATTTCTTTCATCAAATAAATGTTTAATACCTAAATACCATTCTTTTCCTAAATGTTGAGGATAAAATTCTCCATTTATTATAGAACCTGGGTACATTGAACCTACGTCTTTTTCCTTAAGACTATATCCTTTTTCACATTGTATAATACTTGGTTTATCAACTGAATGTAATCCTCCTTTAGCAAAAGTTAGTTGTATTCCAGCAAAATTTAAATTTCTTTCAAAATTTTCATTATCTTTAAATGATTTATCTTTTATTTCATTAAGAAAATTATTTAAATAATCACTTTTATATTTAATATAGTCAGGTATTAAATCTTTAATATGAAATAGTTTTCTATAAGTTCTTAAATCTTTAAAGTCATAATAATTTCTATTACTTAATTTTTCATAAGTTTTTCTATTTATATATTCACCTATTGCAACATCCGAGTAATTTATTACATTGTAATTTAATTCTTTAGACATATTCATTCTAAAGTTTATTTTTTGTTTAGATTTATTATAAAACATTTCTGTTGCTAAAACATCATTTCTACAATAAGATTTGACTTCATTCATTTGTTCAGAATCAAGAATACTATTTGGTTTATATGGTAAATCTTGAATATTATCCATTCTCATAGCAAATTCAAGCCATTTAAGAGATGTTCTTCTTGCTTGGTTGTCATAATGCCAAATTTTATATAAATCAAGCTGAGCTACTTTAATATCCTTATTTTTAATAGAAGAATATTCACTATTAATAATTTCTTGTACCTGTTTAAAAATATTTTCAGCTTTCCAATCTAAATTATTTGATAATATTGTATTATGTAATACAGGATAATCAAAATTTAAATTATTAAATCCTACTAATCCTTTTACATTTTTAAGAAATAATCTTAATATATCTATATCATTTTTTCTATCTGATATTTCAAATTCATACCATTTATCTTTATAAGGTAATTTAAATGTTGCTAAAAAGAAATTTTTATATGTTTCTAAATCATAGATATATATTTCTTTCATAATTCTTTTATTTTTTGTTTATTACAATATACAGTGTAACAAGTTTTATTTTTTATAATAATTATTTCATAATTATATAATATTTTATTTGTTTTTATATTTAAATATTTTAAACCAAAGTATTTTATTAATTTTTTATTATAAGATTCAAATTTATATTCTGGAATAGATATTTCTTTTATGATTTGTTCAAATAACTCTGTTCTATGTTGTTTTATTACTTTTGATTCAAATTTCATTAATTTTATATTCATAATTTATACATTTTATTCTTTTTTTGTTGTATATATTTTATTTTTCATAACTTTTAAGTTTATTTAACACCTCGTTTTTAATTTGAAATTCATTCATTATCCAAAAATTTTACGACATCACTATCAAAATCCTTAATTCTTGTTTTGTCATTTTATTAATTTTAGTTTATTTAATAAATTCAATTATAAAATAAAAATATTTTTCATTCATATTGTTTTGTCATTTTATTTATTTTAGTTTATTTAATAAATTCAATTATAAAATAAAAATATTTTTCATTCATATTTTATCATCTTTTCTAATTAAATTATATTTATTTATTTTCATAAAATCATCACATTTATCTTCATTTTCTTTTACTATAAATAAAGTATATGTTTGATAATCATTTGATATAGCTTTAAATCTATAACATTCTTCTTTTGATGGACAATTATTGTTGTCACACATTGATATATCTGGCATAATATTATTTTTATTTATTTTATCTACCCAATTCATTTGGATATAATTCTTTAACAAAATTTGATTGAAAGTATTCTTTAGTATCTATATCCATTAAGGTTACTTTACCTTTAAACCCTCCTCCTGTATCAAGATTCCACACATTACATCTATTCATGGGTACTGTTATTTTACCTTGTTTAGCTTGATTATTATCTTTATATTCAGGATAATGTGGTTTAACATTCCAATTTTCTGTAGCTGTATGTCCTATATATATTTCCTTATATCTTAAAAATCTGAGATTACTAGGCGTTTTATCTTTTACTAAATTAGGTATATCTGATAAACTATTATGACTCATTACTGCTAAACTCCACATATCTCTATCCCAATAATAATTAGATTCATAAGGTTCATGACCTATCCCTTTTCTTGAAGTAAATCCTCCATGTACAAAAGCTCTATTTTGGTCATCAATATAATATAATAATTGATTTTTAAAAAATTCTCTATGAGATTCTTCAGTTATATAACCTGTTTTTATATAAGAGTTAATACTAGCTTGTCCTCCTTGTTGAGTCCAATTAAGAGGGGCTTGACCATTTGTAAGCCAATTATTACACATTCCATCATGATTTCCTTTAATAAATATATGTCTATTATTAGATTCTTTTTGTAAATCAATAAAATATTGAATAAGTTCAGCACTTTGACTCCATCCATCTACAATATCTCCTAAACATATTAAAGTATCTTTATTATTATCAAATTTAGCTCTTTCCATTACTTGTTTAACAGCTAAGAAACCACCATGAGAATCACCTAGACATAAAATTCTATTTTTCATATTTATTCATAATTTTATTTAATCAGTTAATACTTCCCATTCTAAACTTTCTTTTAAATTTTCTAGAAAAACAGGATTAACTCTACTATCTCCTATATTATCTACAAGCCATACACCTGCCTTTCCGTCTGGATAACCCCATTGTGATTTCCAATAACCAACTTTTCCATCAGTTGTTTTAACTTTAATATTTGTTAAATTTGTGTTTGGGTCTAAATCTTTTATTTTCATAATTTTATTTTTTATAATTTTTAATCAAATATTTGCACTTTTTTTATACACCAATCTTCGTGTTCGCCAAATTTGTATTTATCGTCACCTAAATCTAACTTATTAAATTCATCTAATTCTTTTTGCCTATGTTCTTTTAGAGCTTTTTCTGCCCCTTTTTTAGTTCTATGTAAACTGATAGTAGTCCAACTACTTTCGTAAACACAACCATTATACATAAATGAATATATAAAATTTTTCATAATATTTTTCCTATTAAGTTCTTATTAATTGATATAAACTTGTCTCCCTCTTTGAAAAATCCCAAATAGTCATTAGAATTATTGTCTTCCATAAAGTCAACTACTATGTAGGTTAAATTTCCGCTAACATCCCAATTTAATTGGGTTATTTTTCTTATTCCTATCTTTTTACCTTGTAAAGTTTCTATTTCTAAATTTAACTGTTTCATATTAATTCTTTTAAAATATAATCAAATGCTGCTAAATAAGCTTCTTGCGGTGAGTTAAATTCAATAAACGAATAAGGCATATCAATTGGTCTTAAAAATATCGTATCAACTTCTTTTTCCTTGTTAATAAAAATAATTCCCATTCTATATGTTCTACCTAATCTACCATAATTACAAACAGCTTGTAAGTCAATATTATGATTAACTCTTAGATATTCAACTACTTGCCATTGTTCTGGGGCTGAGACGTGAGAATCAGAATTATTATTCCACCCTTCAATTATCCTATCTCCATTAGAGAATCTATCATTTGGATAATATGCTTTTATTGAGTTGATGAATCCTTTTTCTTTTAGTAACTTAGCTTGTTCAAATGTTACATATGTTGGTTCTATTTTCATAATCTAAGGGTTTATACCTAATTCTATTAAAGTCTTAGGTTGATAATTAATTAAATGTGCATCTACACATATATATTTATGTAATGTTGGATATTCAATTTTACTCTTATCACCATATCTTTCTGGAACATACACCTCTGGTAGTTCATTTGTATGATGTATATGTGCATGAATATTTCTTCTACAAAAACTAATTTCAGAAGGATGAATAGGAGCATGAGTTAATACACAACCTTTATATTTAATCATACCTGCTACAGATTCTACATATCTTAATAGTTCTTTTATATGTTTGGGTAAATCATGATTTCCTAATACTACTATTTTTCTACCATTAAGTTGGTCTAATCTATAGTAATGTTCAGACTTTTCCATAGTAACATCTCCAAGGATATATACTAAATCTCTTTTATGAACAACTTTATTCCATTGTTCTATAAGATGTTCATCATGATGAAATTCATCTTGAAAACCTCTATGTTGTGCCATTCCTTTATGTCCTAGGTGTAAGCAACCTATGAATTTTACATTACTCATTATTTATAATTTTTAATATTTTAACATTTCTTGAATTTGTTTTTTTCTTTCAAGTCTATATTTAATTATTCTACCTTCATTAATATTATCTTCATCTTTATTATCTTTATACCAAATCCATCTTAAATCTCGTTCATCTAAAGAATCATTATTAGAAATAAATCTTAACCAATCACCATTAGAATATTCTCCTTTATCAGGATTATTCCAATTATCAT
>Ga0210043_1000882_pt1 | contig 29571 bp, 49 predicted proteins | sample CryGeymet201501t_FD_183990 | JGI IMG/M metagenome (GOLD analysis project Ga0210043, IMG submission 183990) | Groundwater microbial communities from Crystal Geyser aquifers in Utah, USA - Crystal Geyser metaG 2015-01t (SPAdes) (version 2) | ecosystem: Environmental > Aquatic > Deep subsurface >... | reverse complement strand
GCTTTTTATGCTTTGGGAGCGGATGAGCTTGCGGAAGAAGGGGGAGCAACCCCAGCGTCTTACTACATAATTGATATTGATTAAATTATGGATTACTATTTTAATGATGATTTTTCAATGCTTTACGAAAAAGAGGGCGAAAGTATTAGAGCTATTCCGACAAAACAGTTAAGCGAAGAAGATAAGCGGTTAGTATATTTAACGAAATATGAATATAATGAATGAATTATACGGAAACTTGGAAGGGTTAGTGCCTATAGTGGCAATAGCGGTAATTTTGACAACTGTAATTATCTACATTGTTAAATCCCACACTACGCAAGTAGCCGCGTGGGAAAGGCTTATTGAACAGACGATACGAAACCAAACTGAACAGGCAAGAGAGTCGGAACTGGCTCATAGGGAAAAAACCAAAGGATTTTTAGACGCTACAACCCAACAGAGAGAGTCGTTTTTGGAAGCCTTGGCTAAAAAAGACGCGGTGATACAAGATTTTTTAAATGAAGCTAAAATAACTTTATATTCCCTTAAAGAGTCTATTGAGAATTTGTCCAGGAAATTATGAAATTCTTTTACCCCTTAATTGGAATAGGCAGGACTCCGGGCGTTTATCAGACGCAGGGTTTTGGGGGAAGTAAGTTGGACTATTCCCAATTTGGATGGAAAGGGCACAACGGCTTGGATTGGGCGGCTCCCAGAGGATACCCTGTCCACGCTATTGGTTCTGGGTTTATTATTGAAGCTACGGCTAAAGATACGGGATACGGACTTAGAGTAACAGAGCTAATAGAGGATGGGGATTACCAATATGTAGTTACTTACGCGCATTTTAAAAATATAAACTACCCCGACATACAATGGACAGGCTGGAATTTTAGTTTAAGAAATAACCCTGTAAGGGCGGGGCAGGTGATTGGCTTTGTTAATTCCACGGGATATTCAACAGGCGACCACCTCCATTTAACAATTCAGATTTATAAAAACGGCGTACTCCAAAACGCCAATAACGGCTATGGCGGAGCGGTAGACCCTTTGCCATTGCTTAAAGGAGAACCACAAATGAGCAATGTTTTATTGGTTAAAAAAGGCCAGGAGTGGGGATTTTATGTGCCGGCTACTAACGAATCCGCTATGATAGACAAAGCTATCAACTTTGGAGTGCCTATTCCTACTACGGATAACGGACAAAAAGTGGATTGGACTAACATTCACCCCGACATAATAATATGAAGTTAGTTTGGGCTTTAATTTATTTCTGTCTTATTATAGGAGCTGTTGGCTTTTGGTTTTTAATCCTTAAACTTAATTTATGGACTTAAAAGAACTAACAATTGGCAGTGTTATAACAGGCGAAGACGGGGAACAATGGCAAGTAGTGAACCAGTTTTCCCACGGGTCTGGCAAGGATAAAAAAATTAACGTAGAGTTGGAAATATACCAAAAAGACGAAGGGGATTTACCCGACGACTTACCAGAAAAATTAATTGAAAAATTAGAAAGAGGTGATGAAAATGGAACTTCTTAAAAAACTCTATAAGTCAAGGACTGTTTGGACTTTGGTGTTTTTGCTTGTTTGGAATATTATTCCAGAAGTTAAGGACTTGCTTCCTCCCGGCATTCATAACCTTATAACCGTAGGCTTAACCACAGTCGCCACGTATTTCAAAATAAACCCAAGCCAAACCTATTAACTTTCCCGCTTCCCCTCCCGTAAACCTTAAAAATGGAGCTTGCGCTTTCTTTTTTACGTTGGGACAGGAAAAGTATTTAAAGAAGGTTATTATAACCAATCTAACAAATAATAAAATTTTAGAGATGATGTTATAATAACCCTCTTAATTAAAATTTAAACAGGCATATTCTCCGAATAATTCTTTTGCCTTAACATCATATGCTTTTGCGGCTTCTATTTTAGTATGGAAACCTCCTAAGTAAATATGATTATTATAAAACCATATTCTTGCTATCCACTTTTTATTTTTATTTCTTGGTTCTTTATGAACTCCTTTATAAGGATTGTTGCTTTTAATTTTTTTTCTATTAGCAGTTCTATTAGCAGAATTTTGTTGTCTTGTAGCAAACCTTAAATTTTTTTTTCTGTTATCAAGTTTGTTCCTGTTTATATGGTCGGTATACAACCCTTCCGGGGTATTTAAAATTTGACGATGCATTCGTATTTTGAAAATTTTATTTTTTTGTTGATAAATTCGAATTGCATAGCCTTTTTCAAAATACCATTTATGTTTATTAAGCCAATTATAATTTTCATCATCAATTAAAACAAATTTGTTTGAATATTTACCTCTTAAATAAATCTTTTTCATAAAATTTAAAACCCGCTTCATCAGGCTTGTACCTCTGAATCCACGGGTGTAAAATCATTATATATTAAGTCGGTACAAGCGACAAAATAAGTATATCACAACGGAGGAAAAATAGAAAGGAGATAACAGGTGCAACCCAGTTGGCATCGTTTGATTTTGTCTTGCCCGAAGTGCAAGCAAGACGCAACCACAACCAACGTGTCCTTCGCCTATGACGGGGATATTCTTTTGGAAGCAGTCTGCGTGAAGTGCGGCGTGTCCCTGCAACACCGGACGAACTACGCCGCCCAGCTGTGCAAGTGTTATCAGGCGGACTTGGGACCGCCCAAACTGCTCTCCGCTCCACCAAAAGAAACCGACCACGATTTCCTAAGAAAGTTGGGAATACGAGATGAAGGACAGATACAGTAGCCACGAAAGGATAGTAAGATTATGTCGTCTAAGGATGCAAACCTACACACGTCAAGGCTGGCACAAGTGTATTGCCAAGTCTGCAACCTTGCCACACGCCAAGACCAACTGCTATGCCAGCACTGCGGCCAAAAGCACACGGTCAACCACCTAATCCACGACGCTGATGAGTGCATTTGTCCGTGTTGCCATAAGCGGATATACGTCTGGTATGTTCGCGAAAATTCCAGATGTGCCGCTTGCCAAAAACCGTTGATTATGGATGTGATTCTGTAATCCCCTGCCCTCCCAACAAAGCAACTCCGCCCTTCCTTCAAGGGTTTCCTAGGGGTTGCTTTAATTTGTGGATAACCTGTAAATAAGTAAAGAAAATAGCGGTTTTAAAGGGCTTGACAAAAATTTGATAAAATTATAAGATACCCTATATGAACATAAAACGAGCCGAAACAATTAAGCGCAGAGCTGACAGGACTATTAAAATTGTAGACATGCTTTTGGAAGGCTATTCGGACAGAGAGATTATGGATACCTTAAAAGATTATGTGGTCGAACGTAATCTCGTTAATTATTATAGAAAATTATTAAATAAGAAAGGATAAAATATGCCAGAAATTAAATTTCCGTCAGATTGGTTGAAAATCGGTGACAACGTACAAGAAGGAGATTTGGTCAAATTCGTTGATGCCGGTAGATTCGATGAAGAAAAAGAAAGTTGGGAATTTGTAATGCAAATTTACCACGAAAATGAACCCACTGAAAAGAAAAAGTTTAACTTAAACAAGACTAATTACAACGTAGTTAAAGAGTTGTATGGCACGAACTCAGACGCGTGGGTGGGGAAAGTTATGAAGATAGTTAAAACCAAAGCGCGAAATCCGCAATTAGGTAAATTGGTTGATAGTATTCTGCTTGAAAAACCGACTGATGAAGAGAAAGCAATTCCGGAATCTGGAGTGTAACGGCACAATGGGCAAGTGAGTCTTGCCCCTTTACTCGGCAGTTTCCCTGTATTCTGCCCAAGCCCGATACAGGCCTCACAGCCTTGAGCCTGTGAGGCTTCCGGGTAAAGGAAAACTTATGAAATTTAAACATAACTACAAAGTTGAACTTGCTAAAACTTTGACTGGACACTGGTATTCTGTTTGGGAAGAAGATAAATTTTTAGGGCATTTTCCTTCCAGTACCACCATACTTAATGCTTATCCGCAAAGCCAACATTTAACCAAATGGATTGCCGAGCAAGGATGGCAGGAAAGCCAGAGAATTAAAACTGAAGCCGGACTTAAAGGCACAAACATACACTCTGCTTGTGATTATTTGGAAGAAGGCGCGGAACTAAACGAAGCCTCTTATTCCACGGAAGAATGGTATAAAGTAACGGCTTTTTATAAATGGTATGAGGTTACATTACCGAAATTGATAGCAAAAGAATTGCCGGTATTCTCTAAAAAAGGAAAGTTCGCGGGGCGCGCGGATAGAATTTACGAAATAAACGGGGAATATATTTTATTGGATTTTAAAAGTTCTTCCGCTATTCATCCTCATTTTCCTCTGCAATTCGCTTCTTACGCCCAGGCGATTGAAGAAAATATCGATATTAAAATAACAGCAACCGCGGCGTTACAATTAGGCGCTTTAAATAAAAATACTTACAGGTACGAAGTATATCCTGATTGGAAAAAACATTACAAAGTATTTAAACACGTAAAAGCTACTTGGGATTATGACTATTTCGGAAGCAAAAAAAAGAAAAAAGAACTTCCTATCCTTGATCTCCCACAAACCCTCTCTTTGCGCGAATTGCTCCCAAAGCCCTCTTAAAACACTATGGTGAACTAAAGCTCCAGATAGCCAAATATGAAGCTGAATTGGAGATGATTAAAGCCGAGCAAGAAGCCTTGGAAAAGAAAAAAAATATCAGAATTTTCTGGATAAGCACAATTATAAAGACGATGGAAGTTTTAGAAATAACTATATGAGAATTAACTATATGATAGTTTTTTGCCCAAATTGTAGATATAAAGAAGAATGCAACGGTTTATTTGATAAATGTAAAAATTGCGGAGTATTTTTAACTAACCCTTTTTCTATATTTAAAGAGAAAAAAAAGGTGGAGGAACAGACCGGCGAGGCGACCTTCACCGAAACCGAACACTTATTATTTAAGGCACCAAAAGAATGACACCAAAGCAGGAACAACACCTTAAGGATATTCTATACAACTCTTTGTGTTTGATAGATAAAAAATATAGGGCAGGGCAAAAAGAAAAGGGTGATAAAGATAATTTATTTGATAAAACCGCTATTCAATTATGCGACGAAACTATTGCAGAGTTAGTTGATGGTCTTGTTTACCAACTAAGTTTGAGGGATAAACTCAATGGAAGAAACCAGAGAGCAATACGATCAAGAAAGAAGAGAGGCGTGGACGCTTTACGAGCTAAAACTACAATATAGGAAGCCTATCTACGACCCCTTTGAAGTATTTAAGCCTACAAAAGTTTTTTTAAAAGAAAAAATAAGAGAATTAAATGACCAATGTTATGACTTACAAAAGCAAAAAAGAAAAGCAAGCGAAACGGAAGACGAAGAAATCTTCGTCTTCCCAAGGCTCGACAACCAGCACCAACGGCTATTACGCCTTTTACGTGACTACCGACACCAAATTAAAAGAAATAATAGAACGACTGGAGAAAGTGGAGGTAATCTTACAAGAAATATTATTGATAGCGCCAAAGCTGCGCCGATTGAAAATTTCTACGAAGGAAAACTTAAAAAAGTGGGATCCAATCTAGTCGGCAAATGCCCGTTCCACAATGAAAAGACAGGCAGTTTTGTTATCTACCCGGAACAAAATAGTTGGTATTGTTTTGGTGCTTGCGGTATAGGTGGCGACGCGATAAGCTTTATTCAAAAAATAAAAGGATTGAGTTTTAGGGAAGCGGTAAAATTTATTATAGACTGAAAGGTAAGAGAACCGATAAATATAAAGCCTACCATAAAGCCTACCAGAAAACCGATAAATTTAGAGCCTACCATAAAGCCTACCGGAAAGCCTACCAGAAGACTGATAAATATAAAGCCTATCAGAAAGCCTACCAGAAGACTGATAAATTTAAAGCCTACCGGAAAGCCTACCGACAAAAAAATAAGTTAAGTAAATAATCTTAAGAAAGGAAAAATATGAACAAACAAGAACAAATCAGGCACGGGGAATTTGCAAATAATTGATTGTTTTGCTATAATCTATTTATCAGTAATTGAGCTGCTGGTAAATAGTATTATGCTTGCAAGAGGCTCAATCTCTTGTAGGCAGAATACTATTTTTTTATGATAGCATTGGAGTTCAAAGGAAAGAAATTTTTTAGATTATCAGTTATTGATGAAATAGATAGAGGAAAAGAATTAAAATGGGTATGCAAATGTGATTGTGGTAAAATTTGTATTAAAAGAGGGGCAGATTTGAAGAGGGGTTTTATAAAGTCTTGTGGATGTTGGAATTCTGAACATACAGCAAATAAAAATAGGATACATAATTTATCTTCTACCCGTTTTTATAGAATTTGGCAAGCGATGAAAGATAGATGTTTAAATCCAAATGCTCAAAATTATAAATATTACGGCATAAGAGGAATTAAAATTTGCAAGCGATGGTTAAATTTTCAAACATTTAAGGTTGATATGTTTGATAGTTATACAAGACATTGTAAAAAATTTGGTATTAAAAATACCAGTATAGATAGAATAAATAATAATGGTAATTATAAATTAAATAATTGTCGTTGGGCTACTCAAAAAGAGCAAGTCAACAACAGCAGAAAGGTCTTAAAATGAAAGAGAATAATAAGCCACATCAAATACGCCACGGGGAGTTGCTCTTTATTCCGGTTGATAAGATTCCCAAAGGAGCAAAGTTAATAAGCAAAAGCAATTCAGTTATTGTAGGGTTATCTGAAACTCACCACAATCATATTTTAACCCTGCCCAAGACAGCAGAAGCGATTTTAAGAGTCTTTGAGTTTGAGGGAAGAACTTATTTGGACGTGCCTTTGGAAGCAAAATTAAGCCACCAGAAGACAGTGGAAGCCCACCCCACCAAAATAATGCAACCCGGCTTCTATGAGAAGTTAGTGCATAGAGCATATAGTTACGGAGAAAAAATTTCTAAAAAAGTCATTGACTAATATGCCTAAAATAATAAAACAAATAACCAAAGAACAGGAAGAACAGATACCCAAATTTATTCAAAAATGGGTGGACAAGGCTTCCTGTCCGATTGATAGGCCAAAAAGTTTAAAAATATTGCAGGAGTTGTTTGCCGATAAAAAACCTTTAATATTTTTTACGGAGTCTTTTGACAATACTGTTTATTTAATTAACTTTATTTTGGCTGAATTCGTAAAAGATAAAAAATTAAAATTAGACAGCCAATTAGACAGACAATTATACAGCCAATTAGGAAGCCAATTAGACAGCCAATTAGACAGCCAATTAGACAGCGAATTACACAGACAATTAGACAGACAATTACACAGACAATTATACAGCCAATTAGACAGCCAATTAGACAGCCAATTAGGCAGCGAATTAGACAGCGAATTACGCAGCCAATTACGCAGCCAATTAGACAGCGAATTAGACAGCGAATTACACAGACAATTACACAGACAATTATACAGCCAATTAGACAGCCATATTAGTTGGAATTATTATATCTCTATTTTTTGGTATTCTTGGGCTGGATGGTATGACTACGGAAAATATATCGGCGTTGAATTTGACGAAGAAAAACTTAATAAATTTAATGATATTATTGAGAATGTTCCTTTTGCAGTTTTTGTGGGGAATTTAATTCTTGTGTGTGAAAAACCCATAACTCTTTGGGATAATTTGGGACGCATACATTCTGAAGTCAAAACCGCAATTAGTTGGGCGGATAATACAGGATACCACTATTTGCACGGCGTTAAATTTGAGAAAGATTTATGGCAAAAAGTTATAACGGGCAGGATGACTTTTTCTGAAATTCTTAAAATAGAAAACTCCGAACAACGATTGCAGGCTATGAGATACAATCCCCACGCTCTTATGCTGGAAAACCCTAAACTCTTGAGCAAAACTGACAGGGATAATGAGCTTTATGTAATTGAGAACAGTGAAGCCAATAAGATATATGAAGAACCCAAGATTTTTATTTTGCGTTTCCGCGACCCCAGCAAACTTGCCCCTAACAACTGGATGATACAGGAGTCCGACCCGGAACTTTGTAAATTGGTAATAGCTAATTACAAAGATAAGGAGATAGCTGATGTGGTACAGGCTTTCCATCTCTACCAAAAAGACGATTCAACTGTTAGTAAAGAGAGGGTGGAAGCATTTGCTGAACTTTATAAATATTTAACGGTAGAGGGGTAATTTATGAAAATAACAATCCTAACAGGCGAAGAAGCCTTAAAGCACAATATTAAACAATGCTACCCTAAAAATATGATTCACGGGGATTTATTGGATATACGGCCTCCCAACAGGCGATACAACCGGCCACCATATTGGAAGACGACGAGCAGGTGGACGAAAACCCTGGACAAGTCGGAAGAAAAACAAGACCATCCTAAATTACTTCCTCAAATAGAACATAAAAATCAACAACTTATAAGAATTGAAAAAAGTATGGATTTCCATTTAAGTTATCATAGAATACCAATAGTAATAGCATTAAGAATAAAAGGAAATTTGATACAAGTTTTAAAAAAAGAATTTAAACTTTTTTAAACTTATGCCAAATATTAAATCTATGCAGAATTGGGAAAAGGAATGGCGAGAGAGATTTTGTAAAGAGCATGTTATTTTAAATGATAAAGAACAAATTGCCTTCATCTCCCGCACCATAGAGCAAGCCCTAAAAGAGTATAAGGAGGAGGTGGTGAAGTTGGTGGAGGGGAGGAAGAAAACTAATAGGGGGATAGGTTTTTCTCTGTATGATGAGCAGGTCAACCAAGCCCTCACCGACATCCTCACCGCTCTTTCCAAAGAGAAGAAGTCTGATTACTAAGCTAAAAGATATATGACAAGAGAAGAATTTAATAAATTAGCCACTTGGGAAAAAGTCGTTTGCCCTGATTGCGGCACAAAAACAGAACACCCTTATCCTAATTGTAATTGCCGTTCACAAACTCCTTGCAAGGAATTTCCGAGAGGTTATCACATTTTTGAGTATCATCATTCTTGCCCCCATTAACCTAGAGGAGATATGACCACAGAAGAAATAAAAAAACTTAGAGAGCAAGGATTAACCTTGCGAGCGATTGGGAAAAAGCAGGTATTACTGAATCTGCCGTGTCTTACAGGCTGAAAGGTAAGAGAACGGAAGCCTACAAAGCTTACCAGAAAGCTTATAAGAAAACCGATAAATTTAAAGCTTATCAGAAAACCGATAGATATAAAGCCTACCAAAAAGCCTATTACCAGAAAAATAATTAAAACAGGGTAGCTCCTTTAGAGGCTAAAAAATATGAAACTTATACAAATAACAAGTCAGCATAGGAGAGATGTGGGGTATGACTCAAAGTGTGAAAATTGCGGTAATGAAGAAAAAGATATATCAGGATATGATGACCGCAATTATTGGGACAATGTTTTACCAAACCGTAAGTGTAAAAAATGTGGTAAATCAACAAGCGATATAAATCCCAGAATAAAACAGAGTATTGCCACAAAATACTCCGAAGGTTTTCAAGTTTAATCCCCCATTAACCTAGCGAAAGCGTCAGAAGAATTATGAAACTAGAACAACAAGTGGTAAGCCTAGAGCTTGCCCGAAAACTTAAAGAGGCGGGAGTGAAGCAGGAAAGCTATGCGTATTGGCTAGAACGTAAAAATGAACGTCCCGTCCCACTTGCAAGCTTTGAAAGCGGTGCTTGGAATAGTGTTCATCAGGGATATGAGGTAATGTCAAAGATTGCTTCCGCCTTCACCGCAAGCGAGCTTGGAGAGATGTTGCCACGTATCCACGTGCAAGACTCCAGAATATATAAGCTGACTTGCTTTAAAGAATTGAGGAATGATAAAGAAGAATGGCTATGTCGGTATGAGTGCGAAACCAACAATGGCTATCATCAACAGACTGCTTATACCCTTACAGACGCTATGGCTAAAATGCTTATTTACTTATTAGAGAATAAACTTTTAACCCCCAACCATTAAGATAGAGGAATGAAGAAGTATTGGGAAACACAAACTGGTGAAGAAATAGAATATACAAAGCTAGAAGATAGCCACCTTTTAAATATCTTAAAGTGGATTGAGAGACGGGCAGAAAATGGAATGACTATTGAAGATGGTGGTGGATACGATTTAGAAGATATGTGGTATGACAGTTGGGGAATTGAGGGTGATGAGGTATTAGAAAGATACGACTACAAAGGTTTATTACGAGAAGCTGAAAAAAGAACTTTAACCCCCCATTAACCTAGGGAAAGCGCCAGAGGATATATGAAAGATACTACTTTCCACTATACCAAACCCGAAATGGTTAAAGATTTAATAAAGCTCGTCCCTTTTAAGCAGTATGATTATGTTTTAGATGCGGGAAGCGGGAAGAATAAAGTTTGGTATCATCATTTACCACCAATAATTAAAAGGTTTGAATGTGAAATTGAAGACGGGGTTGATTTTTATGATTGGGTGGCACCAATGGATTGGATAATAGGCAATCCGCCGTTCCACGAAAGCTGGAAATTTACAGAACACGCTTTAGGCATAGCAATTACAGGAATAGCGTGGCTGATAAATAACCAAGCTCTTAATTCCCACTTTACCCCAAGACGCTTACAAAAAATGCACGAACAAGGCTTTCATTATTCCAAAATTCACGTTGTTGCCGATAAAAGATGGTTTGGCAGATATTACTTCATAATTTTAGAAAAGAAACTCAACAGCTTTGTAAGCTGGGAATTGAAAACTTATTAACCCCCCCCATTAACCTAGAGGATATGAAAGAAATTAAATCAAAAGTAAAAATAAGAGAATCCGGCGATGCTTTTTTAATTGAAATTACTGACGGAATAACCAACCCTATTTACGCGGTTACCACGGACGAGCTTAAGCAGATTGTGTTATGCGGACGGGCGATAATTAAGGAACTATGACTCCCTTTAAAATCCCTACAGCAGAAGTTCCCGCTAAGGTACTAAACAGGCTTGGCTATGACGAATATGACGAGCCTCTTGTTTACGGCGTGGAGATAAAGGGGGAGAAGTTATATGGGATTACTAAGGCGCAATTTGAGGAATTAGAAAGTGAATACTTTTAAGTGGTTGTTTTTTAAATATCAAAGGCTTATGTTTTACGCCGCGCAGACCAAAGGGGAGTACGGTAAAATAGGTTCTTGGGTTCCCGAAGCTTTAATGATAATGACTTTTTTAGCGGTAAAAGGCGTGGTGTTAGAATGGTGGTATGTGCCGATAGCTTATGTTGGCTTACTCCTAATAGCCGCGGTTATAGGTAAATTTTTGTTGGCAACGGGGGTTCTAAAATATGTTACGAAAATAAACAATGAGCATAATCCGGAATTGCAAGAAATTTTATCCATCCTTAAAAAGAAATAATGAAAGTCAGCGACCCTAGCCAGCCATACAAAATAGCCTTAATGATTGTGTCTTTAGGGTTGGGTGTATGGTGGGGCTTTGAAGTTTTAAATTTATTAAAGGAGATTTTATGGAACATCAAGACGCTAGTCTAGGTCTGTTGTTGGTTATATTGGGGACAATGGTATTAAGCCTTATCCTGATAGCCAAATTAGACGCAATAATTGGAAAAATTTGGGAATGGTGGATTAAGAGATGAAATAATAATTTAAAAAGCGTCCATTATGAAGTTTACGGACTTGGAAAATACAATAAAAAAATGGATGCTTCTCAAAGACGAGGGAGTAGTTAAATTATTATGCGCGTATGTTGTGGCTTTGCGTCTTCCTATTCCTCCTCCTTGGCTTTTCCTTATAGGGGCAAGCAGCGGCGGCAAAAGTATGTTGCTTAATTCTTTAGCTCACGTTAAGGGCTATATTGCTTTAGACGACCTTACCACTAATACTTTAATGTCTGGCAAGCAGAGTGGTGGCAGGGAGTATAGCCTGCTTCAGCGTCTTTCTAATAATAGTTTTTTGACTTTTAAAGATTTTACCACCATACTTTCCAAGCAAAAAGAAACCAGAGGCGCGATAATAGGGCTTTTAAGGAAAGTTTACGACGGAGAGATTACAAAAGCTACCGGCAATGACGATAAATTAAACGACTGGGAAAGAAAAATCGGAGTTCTGGGCGGTTCTACTTCCACGTTCCACTCCAAAATGGGAGAATTTTCCGACATGGGAGAGCGTATAATTCTTTATACTTTTGACCAGCCGGACAAGCGGGAACTTGGAAGATGGATAATGAAGCACGGAATTAACGACGACGCGGCGAAAAAGGATATGAGAGAAGCTTTTAAGGCTTATCTTGATTCTCCAGGATTAGTTTTTAACCAACAACTACCTGAACTTTCCCTGGAAATTCAAGACGACCTTTTGGACTTAGCCGAGCTTACCACCAAAGCCAGAAGCTCCGTAGAAAGAGATTTATATGACCGAAATAAGCCTATTACCATGATCCACTTGGAAGAACAGATAGCAAGATTCCTTAAACAGCTTATGGCCATGGCTTACGGATTGCTAATTCTTAACAAGCATGACGAAATCGGAGAAGGAAAGTTTCTTTCCATTGATAAAAAACTGCTATACAAAATAGCTCTTGATTCAATTCCTATGATACGCCGGCTTGTTCTGGTAGAGCTTACTCGTTATACCGCGCCGACTACCGCACAAGCCATTGGCACGTTTATGGGGCTTACCACTTCTACCATAACTTACGCATTGCAAGACTTAAACGCGTATAAAATGGTAGATAAACAAGTCGGGCATGGAGAACACTTATGGGAACTCAAACCATACTGGAAAGAAATTATTAAAAAATTTGAATATCTTGATACAAGCATTAAATTCGCTCCGGAGGAAGAACCAGACGAACCTCCGTTGATGGAATGGGGATAAAAATTATGGTAAACGCGATACTAAAGCCTCACCCGGCGATGTTTAGGCAACAACCAATGCCGAAATACCTCCGCAAATTACGGGAAAAACAAAAAGTCTTTATTCCTACCAAAGCCAGATACCCAAAAGAGGGCGGAATTTATATTTATTTTTTAGGGAAACTTCACCCGGAAAAAGGTATGGCTTATCCTGATACCATGAATGACCTTAACATCCTTAAAAAAATATCTTTAAGTTTTTTATGGTCATTGTCCACCAGAAACGCGTTAGGAATAATTATAGGTTTTGTTTTTACCCCTTGGAACCGGAGAATAAAACTGATAGAAAGATTTTTGTTATCTTATTTAGAGGGAGCAAGGACACTTGTTTATCATCATTACTTGCATAAGCGGTGGTATAGTCCTATAGCTAAAGAACTTAGAACCTTAGTTTACTTGTTTTTAAAATATTTAGGATTTTCACAACCAGTTTGCAGTGAAGTTTCAGATATAGCTATGAATTTTGTACAATACGATGATATGTACTACTATAAAATTGGAGATATTTTTAGCCTAACCACTAAACAGAAATTACTTGATAATCCACGCAAAGAAATAAACCGCGTATTTAAAATTTACGCTTCACGAGAACATGCAGACAGTAAAAAGCTGGGGTCTATAGGCAAAATTCTTTCTTTGGCTTTACTGCACCCAAAAACTAAAAAGGCATTTAAGGACGCGGTTAAAAAAACCGATATAGTAAAACTTCAGGCTGACGAAGCGGACAGGTACAACAGTTTGTTGCGCGGTAAATATGATTTTATGGGAGCGTCCGCGGAACATAGAAATATGGCATTTGTTCGTATGCACCAGATTGCCGGACACGTACAATTGCCTCCCATACAGGAGATTGAAACCAATGGTTAAACAACTTTGCGCGAATTGTAATATTAAACCGGTAAGTATAGGCGAACTTTGCGCCGAGTGCTGGTCCGAATTAGAAGGAGAAGAAGATTTTTGAGATTGTCCAAAAAGAAGGCAGGTTTATTTTTACGGTAGACGGACAAAAATATGTCATATTAAAAGTAGAACAACAAGGAAAGGATGAAGTTATTAAGCCTAACAATTACAAGAAAGGAAAAATCCAATGTCTGAAGAAACAACCGAGACTCCGGTGGAAACTTCAACTACCGAAGCTAATCCTCCCACAGAAGAAGCACAAGCTCAATAAAGATAAAACCCCCTAATTAAAGGGGGTTTTTCTTGTATAGGTTTTTTTAAACCATTCCTTGCGATATGCGGCCAGCTTTTTCTTTCTGTATTCTTCATACTCGGACAGAATAACCGGGTGATTTTTTGAAAGCCATAAGGCTAGTGTTTCGTGCTTCATAACCTATTCCTTTCTTTAGTTTAATAATTCTTTAATATCTTCTAATCCAAACACACTACTATTGATTAATTTTTTCTTTTTTAATATTTTAAGCATGTGTTCATTTACGGTTCCTTTGGCCACCAAGGTATATTCAAATGTCGGCTCAACCGTTGTCTGGCGCCTTATACGGCCAGATAGCTGGACATTCCTTCCAAGAGAAAACGGAGTGTCGAGGCGGATAAGATAACTGGCTTCTTCAAAACTCAAAGCTTCTGAACCGGCAGACGAAAGAATTAATACACGACAAGCGGGATCAGTTTTAAATTTAATCCGATTCTCCTCTGATGGCATACCACCAACAATGAATGTAGGATTATATTCTGACATAAGCGGGAGTAATAACGGAAGCAAGCGCCGGGCAAACCAAGAATAAACTATAAGCTTCCGGTCGTTGCCGTTTAAAACTTCGTCCACCTTATCTTTCAGTAGTTCCAACTTCGTGCTGGGTATGCCACTATGCCCGATAAGATCAGCGCTGTCTGTTAGTTCTGATAACTTCTGTATTCTTGTAAGCGAGTTCTGGAGAGATGTCGGGTGTTTAATTAAATCTATATGTTCCGGGTCAATCTGCAACAATATCTCGTCCCTAATGTCATTATAAAGCTTTCTTTCCTTGCCAGACAGCTCAAAATGTATAACTTCGTCAATGTGAGGTGGCATCTGCGGACAGACTTCCTCTAGTGTCCGACGCATATAGAAAGGCTCAATAATTTTACCGAGATGCGGCAACTTAGACTTACGCGCTCCTAATAGATAACCGAATGTAGGATGTCTATACATATACTCAAGAGTAAAATGCATAAAGTTAGGAAATAACCCGGGTCGGAGAATATTATAGACTCCGTAGATATCCATAGGGCTATTCATAATAAGGGAAGCAGTAAAGCTATAAATAACCGGTCGCGGACAATTAAGCGACTTGTAGTAGTTTAACATGTGCCTAATACCTTTATGCGTTTTAGTTGTTGCAGAGGCTAGTTTATGAACCTCGTCAAAGATAATGGTAGTAAATTTAGGGTCTAATTTTGCTATAAGCTCCTGGTCGCCCCGGAGGGTGTCATAAGTTAATAGTATTGTGGTGTCCTGCAGGCCTAAACCGGCGTGGTAGACAGCTTTCCGGGCATTAGGGGTGCCGGACACCACAAAAACATTTAACTCCGGCCTAAAGGCTGTTATTTCATCTTTAAACTGGTATAGCGCCTTTTTAGGGACTACAACAAGGGTTCGGCCTAGAATTAAGCCTATGGCTATGGCCGACTTTCCAACTCCCGGCTCGTGTCCACATACACAATTCCCGACGATACGCATACGCGCGATGTCCTCGGACTGAAACGGCTTATAGAATTTAGTTGGGGTCATAAACTTAAATACTTTCTATAATATGGGCAGTCTTCAACCTTATAGCCAGACTGGTAATAACATAAAAGTTCCGGCACGCTAAAGTCTTGGTTAAGGCGATTGGCTATCCATAGCTCAACCTCGGCTCTCACCTCGGCGTGGTCTTTATAGCAGACGCTTTCGCGCTTGTTTACTCTATAACCATAGCCGTTTTTAAGGCCTAAGGCTAGGCAGTGGTCATTTTTACCACCAGAGCTTTCAAGGATATATATCTTATCGGCTATATCACTTATGGCTTGGGCTTTAGCCCGGACAATTAAGTTAGGCTTAACTTCCGGGCTTAGGCTTTTGGGACCAAGGACATAAACACGGACAGAACACCGGCATATAGGACAAGCGGGACAAGGCTAACAGCTAGTACGGCCATTAGCCGGAATAACCATTTATTTACTTTCATTTTTGTTTTTGTTTAATTGTTAAATATTACTATCATAGACGGGAACGGCGCGCTGTTTTTGCTTCCACTAAATTTAAGCCGGCCTTTAATAAACCTAATTTCAGCTTTGCCGTAAATATAGTCGTGAAACCAGCGCGTGTCAGTCCTGGCAGGGAGCAAGCAGACAGACAACGGGTTTAAAAATGCTCTTTTAACCCACTTGCCTATTTCCCGGCCATAAGGCGGATTAACATAGTTCCGTTTTCCCCATTGAACGGACAAGCCGTCAAATTTAGGATTTATCGGGCAAGGGTCAAAATCAAAATTAAACTCCTCGTTAAGCGCCTTATAAAGTTCGGGCGGCGTTTCCCAATTATCTTTTTTGCTTGTGAACATTCCTTTGGTTAGCATATATTTTTCTTAAAAACTCGCGCGCTTTAATTTGTAGGCGCAAGGTCTTAACGGACACTAAGGGGAAGATTATTATTTTTTTGAGCATAAATTCTCCTTTTGTACTCCCATTTTAAGTTTCTGACAAGGCAAGTGAACCCGCAAGGATAGCAAACAAACATTTTATATTTACTACCGGCCGGATTTTTCAGGCGGGCAAGATTATGGCACGCGGGGCAAGGTGGCATATAATTATTTTTAATTTTTAATGAGTGCTATATCGCCGCGGCGCGCTTGCTCGGCGCGTAAACGATTTTAAGAGGCCGTTTTTTTTACTTTAACCCCGTAGAACGGGGTAAACCGGCAGAGGCCGTTTTTAGGCGGCCTCATAGCCGGCAAGGAAATACCAGTATCACTACTGGCCTATATGGTTAGCCTCATAGGGCTAACAAAATGTTGGGCAAACTTTTATTGTTTGTGGCCAACTTTAGGCCGTTAAACTTTAACGGCTTTAGCTGAACGCAATCGTTTTTTAAACAGCTTACAAACTGAACATCTTTTCATATTCGCCTGTATTGGCTTTAATTTCTTTTGTGATAAGTTTCATATGTTCAACCAAGTTATTCGCTTCGTATTGGGTATTTTTAACAATATCTTCTATAACTTCGTTTTTGTCCGGGCTGTTATGTTTATGGTCTACCGTTATAAAATAACCTAGATTACTCCATTCGCGCGGACTTTCCATGTTCTCGTCGTAGTAGATTTTTAATAAGGGCTTTTCAATCGTGGTCTTATAAGTTTTATTCATATATTTTTCCTTTTTCCCTTCCCCTCTTATCGGGGCGCGTATTGCTTTGCCGCGCCGTTTCAGACGCGGGCTTTTTGCCCGTTTAGGGCGATTATTGAATACAGCACAAGGCAAGGCGGGCAAGTGGTTAAGGATTTAAGCCGGTTGCAATTCCGGAACTTGAGCCGGAATTTGCGTGGGTTGAGTCTGGTCTAGGTTGAATACTGAATAAAAGCGCAGGATAAAAGATTTTTTTTCAATTTTGCTGGTTTTTTCATTTTTAACGTCGCTCTTTAAAAAGGGCGACGCAATCCGAACGCCGTGCTGGCCTTTTTTAACCTGTAAGCCTAGGGATCTAGCCTGTAAGTAAGTAATCCAAGCGTTGGAGTTGTATCCATTGCTTTTTTTGGCACGTGATAGATTGACTTGATTCTGGCCGTGATAGTCTTGGCCGGTGATATGGTTATATTGCATATAGTAGTTTCCCTTTTTTGCCCGTCTAATTTTGTGCTGTATTTTTTTGTTAAAGAGCGTATAACTTGACCGTGCAAGCCGTTCAAGGATTGAACGGCAAGCGTGGGCAGATTATCGGCACGTGGAGGGTACTAGGATTTTTTTAACTAGCTTGCCATATACCCTAATAGGGATATACCGGCTGGGCTTTCTCCAAAAATGGCGGTGGAGGCGATTCTTGCATAGACGGGGACGAGGCTTATTGAGCATATATAGTGTATTAATTTTTAACTATTGATTATAGTTTATATGAAAAAAAATGTTATGTCAAGTATATATCTGTGTATAAGTATAAAAAAAGCTATAAATAAAAGGGGTAAAATTATATTTGTGTTAAATAAGAGAACTATGATATAGACTGGTATTGGAAAGGTATTAGGGCGAGAGAAGACGAGTATAGATTACTTCGCTTAAATAAGCGAACTTGACACCTAACAAAACTATGTTAAAATACATGGCTTAAATAAAAGAAAGTAAAATGTTTCACAATGTTTCACAACCTAAGTTGAGAGATATATCAAAAAATAAAAATATTTTCATATGTATGTATAGGTGTATTTTTTGCGTGAAACAGCGTGAAACATTTAACACTTGTCTGCAATAGGGGGCGATATATAGTGGTATAGCCTTGTCTGCCTATTCTTTGCAACGATAGTCCAATGATTTGATGTTTTTACGCGTCTGATAATGCACCTTCTGCGACGCGTGTATATGAAACTGTTTCACAGACGAGGGGGAGGGGGGGCGCGTTTTTTTTGTTTGGATTATTTATACCTTGCCCCGACCTGCCATATAATTTTTTCCCCAATACTTGACAACTAATACCCCTATAATATATTATAATCTTATTATGAAAAAAACCTACAAAACCCAGTCTGTTCAGCAGACGTTCACCCTTGTCCAACAAAGCATGGATATAATTGAACATTTTATTTCTGAAGGTCGCGCCATGTCAAAATCCGACGTAATCCGCCAAGCCCTTGTCTTTTACCACGATAAAGTCTTCCCCAATTACCTTTTCTATCTTAAACCTGCCGCTGAACAAAAGAAACGAGCTATTACAGAACGTAAAATCCTTGAGTCGATGTCTGACGAGGACTTTGTAAAAAAGACGCTCTCCGAGGCATTTTTCGTTTCTGACAGCAAAGGTATTCGCTTTGTCCTTCTCCACGCGCTTGGCAACGACCTTCGACCTGTCCCCGTCAGTGGTTTCAAGACTTGGTCAGTTGACCCAAATCACGCCATTGATATTTCTTTCCACAACAATTCCACAACCTCTGTTTTATCCCTTCTTTCTGATGGGATGAAAGAATCTTTAAAACAAGATTACGACTTAGTTTTCCCCGTATGAAACTTGTCCAAGATTACCCACCTAACATAAAAGATATTCGTAAAGTTTTTGACTTGTCCGGGAAACAAGTTGTATTTACTTATGGGGATACAATTTACTCTCCTTTTACTTCTAAAATTACCGATGATTTGTTGATTCATGAAAGGGTTTATGTGAAACAATAGGAAAAATTTGGTGTTAAAGATTGGTGGAACTTATATTTATCAGATCCTAAGTTTCGCCTTTCTCAGGAAGTTGAAGCATATCAAGCTCAGTATAAGTTTGTATGTGAGAATTTTACCGGCAGCTATCAAAAGTTTTTCCTTAAACACATTGCCAAAGACCTAAGTAGTAAAATATATGGTAAGATTGTAGATAAGGAAACAGCTAAAACTTTAATATGTGGCTACAACAACAAATGAAACCACAAGGAATATTCTCGACTTTCTCCTCAATTCCAGACACTTTGCTTGGAGAGAGAACGTGCTTCCTGTTCCTGTTCAAAGAAAAGGGGTGGTTGTCGGCTTTCGTTCAGGTGGAAAATCCGGAATTTCCGATATTGTGGGAGTATTATCCCCTGAGGGGAGAAGCCTGTTTGTTGAAATTAAAACCGGCAAAGATAAACTCCGCCCCGTCCAGAAAGCCTTTCTTGACCAAGCAAAATCCTGCGGTGCGTTGGTTATGATAGTTAAAGATTTTAATGATTTTTTAGAACAATGGAAGATGATGAATTTGTAAAATTAGATCTTAAAAAAACTTCTTTCTCCGAGTTGCTTGCGCATACGGCAAACACTCCTTCACAGAAGGAATCTTTGGTTAAATCTGTTTTGTTGCAGGCGCAGGAGGGTGAAGCTTCAGCTTTAAAATTAATTTCTCAGGCGCTGCTTGATAATCAATTTAATGAACGAGAGACCTTCTCAATCACGGACGAAAAATTCGAACAAATCATTCTCTTGGTTGCCGACCATATCCGGGCTGAAAAAGTATAGTCCGAGATCAATCAAAATAAATCTGATCCGTTTTACCGCGCGCCGATGGTTCTGGGTTTTTTGTATGGTGACGAAAGAAGATTATTTGATGACGAAGTTCCACTTTTTGATTTGCGGAAGATTACAGAAACTTTATGAGTCCGTGAGGGACGGGAAAGATGAAAATATTATTATTGAATGCCAGCCGCAGATTGGAAAAAGCGTAGTAACTTCCGAGTTGTTTCCCGCGTGGATATTGGGTAAGGAAAATTGGCCTATTGTGGTGGCTTCCTACGGAGCGGATTTGGCTGAAGAGAAGAGCGACCACTGTAGGAGTATTGTAAATTCCGAGCAGTATAGGATGGTTTTTCCGGAGACGAGGATACGACCGGAGACGGCGGCGAAGGGTTTGTGGGAGACGACGAAAGGCGGGGCGTACAGGGCTGTAGGTGTTGGGGGCGCCTTGTCAGGGTTCTCGGGAAAGGTAATGATAGCCGACGACTTATTCAAGGACAGAGCCGAGGCTGACTCGGAGACGATAAGGGAGTCCACGTGGTCGTGGTGGAGCAGTGTTTTCATGTCGAGAAAGCAGGGAACGACCGGGGTTTGTTTGGTGAATACAAGATGGCATCTTCAGGACATTGCCGGCAAGCTTGAGAAGCAGTACGAGCTCGATAAAATTTCAGGGAAGAAAGATTGGGAGTATGACCACTGGGAAAGATTTTGCTTCCCCGCGTTTGCCGAGGAAGATGAGTACATTGACGGTAAATTATTTCGGAAGAAAGGAGAAGTGCTTTGTCCGGAAAGATTTTCTTATGAGACGATGGTCAGAAGAAGGAATAATACCCCGGTTTATGATTGGAGTTCGCTTTATCAGCAGAGGCCGGTGCTTAAAGAGAACGCAAAGTTTAAGGTGGAGTGGTTTAAATATTTTGATGATGAGGACATAAAAACCAAGGAGTTGAATTTTTATACTTTGGTGGATGTGGCAGGCTACAAACAGGCGAGTAGAGGGAAAAAACAGGGGGATAATTCGGTTGTTATGACGGTGGGTAAAGAGAGGACTACGGGATTTTGGTTTGTGATGGATTATATTTCAGGAAGGCTTGACCCGGCGCAGACGATTGACGCGATATTCGCGCAGGTAAAAAAATTTCCCGGGACGCATGTTTGGATTGAGGCTGTTGGGTATCAGGCGACGTTGCAGTTTCACCTTGAGGAGAGGCAGAGGAGGGACAGGCAGTTTTTTCCGGTGGATCCGTATGTGCCGAAGACGACGAGAAGTAAGGAGAGTAGAATTGAGAGCCTTGTTCAGCCGTTTAAATTAGGTTTTATTCTGCATAGAAAGTGGATGAAAGATTTGGAGGTGGAGCTTTTGGAGTTTCCACAAGGGCAGAAAGATGACCATGTAGATACTTTATCTATGACGCAGTTTGTAGTGCCGCACACGATTATCGTGGAGACTCCTGACCAGCGTAAAAAACGGGAACAGGAAGAAAAAGTTGACTTTGATCCGCACAAAGGGATAAGTCCTGTATGATGTCCACAGATTAGATTTGCGTTTTTTTTAATTTTGTGCTATGTTGAAATCAATCTAAGCCACGAATGGCTATTTACCCAAGGCAAAAACAGATAGATAAAAAAAATGCCAAGAAAAAGGGTTCTTCGAATACCCCATTTGAAGAATTTGATAAAGCAAGTGAAGTTGTAGAGCCTGATTATAAGGACAAAGAGCGTTCTTACAGGCTTTTTTTGTTGAAAAGAATGGAACAGGCTAGGGATATTCGCGAATCTCCACACGATGAGTTTAATGGAATGTCTTATACACAGAGATACCTTACGAATATGAAGTCGGGTAATAGTTATACACCTCCTCGCAAGAATCCTGAAGATATGCAGGTGGTTACAGGCACGACTAGAGAGAAAAAACTTGCGATTGTGTCTGCTGTTTTGAATTTGAATTTTGAAACCGCGTTTCATCCGTTTGACCGGAATAATGTTGAAGACCAGCTTTTAGGAGAAGCTATGGGTGATTGTGTTGAGCAATCTAATTATGTGGAACAATGGGATGATAAGAAGATTTACGTGTATAATGAGCTTGCCGACCAAGGAGATGTGTTTATTGAAGAGGCTTACGTTGATGAGGAGAGGATTGATAAGAAAAAGATTAAAATTTCTGATGTAAACGAAGCTACTTTTAAAAATTTTGACCCGAAGAAATTTAAAAAAGTGGTTTTTTCAGGGTGCAAGCGCAATATTTTGGCAGGACCGCAGGTTTATTTGGGTAATATTCGGATTAGGGATATTTCTGATCAGCCGTTTATTATAACGAGGGAGATAATGGCTTATGAGAAAGCGAAGGCGATATACGGGCATTTGCCGAGGTGGAAAAATGTGCCGCGCGACTTGGTTTCTACGGATGATAATGACCTTTTGGCTCATTGGGGGTTAAATTGGAGGCTTGAAAATGTGGGTAAGGATATGGTGGAGATTTTGAAGTATCAGGATAAGTGGAATGACGACTACCAGATTTTAATAAATGGAGTTATGCAGCTTCCCGTGGGTTTTCCTATGCCGTGGGAATATGGAGAATATAATATTACGCAAGGAAAGTTGGAACCGATAAACGCTTTTTTTGCTTATAATAAATCAATCCCAGATAAAACTAAATTAGACCAAGAAATTATTGATGAGATGTATAGGCTGGCTGTTTTGAAAACCCAAAAGAGTTTTATGCCTCCGATTGCCAATTACTCCACTAATTTGTTGACGAAGAGTATGTTTTTGCCGGGCAAGGTTAATAATAATTTGAATAAAGGCGAAGTTGAGGTTTTAGGTGGAGACCCCGGCGCTTACAGTATGAAGCCGAGCGAGTTTCAGATGATTGATATGATAAAGAAGTTTATTGACCAGAAGTCTATTGATCCGTTGCTTCAGGGAGTTTCTCCTACGGGAAATCCGACGGCTACTGAAGTTACAAGCGTGATGCAACAGGCGAAGCAGAAACTTGGTTTGATTATTTTTGGATTTATTCAGTTTCACATGAATCTTGATATGCTTAGGCTTTATGATATTTTGGAAAATTATCCCAAGGATCAGGGGGATAAAGTTTCGGAGTTGTCCGGCAAGTTGGAGAAAAAGTTTAGGACGATTACATTGCGGAAAGAGATAGGGGGGAGGGGATACGGCACGAAGCGCGTGGAGTTTACGGAGAATCCTACTCCTCCTACGGAACTTTATGATATGCAGGAAGGAATTAAGCGGGACGCAATAGGAACTCCGATAAGCAGAAGCAAGCCGAAGGAGCCGATGAAGATTTTACAGATTTCTCCTACGAATTTAAGAAAAATTAAATATCGTTGGTTTGCCGAGGTGGTTCCTTCAGAGAGGGAAACAAGTAATGCTAATAAGTTGGCGTTTCAGGATGATATTGTAAAAGCGGCGCAGTTATTTGGTATTCAGTCGATTAATATGGATTACGCGAAGCTTCAGTGGGCTACGAAGAGCAAGTTGAATCCGAATTTCTTTTTTACGAATCAGACAGCCATGCCTGCTTTGCCGGCAATAGGCGGAGATCAGGAGTCAGTGAATAAAATTCAGGAAAGTCCGTCTACCAAAATTACTCGTAGTAATCCGGTGGGAGGAAGCAGAGAATTGGCCAGACAGGGGCAAGGAGTTTAGATGGCGGTGAAAGGAAAGATTTTGCAAAAGAAAATGAAGGAAGATAAAGAGAAAGCGAATGAGCTGGATTTATTTCGCGCCGTAATTACAGGATTTAAGATTGAGGACGTTTTTTTTGCCGAGAAGTTGGAAGGGGATGATAGAAGAGATTTTTGCACTTATTGTTATGATGTTTATAAAAATAAATTTTTCTCGTTTATTTTTGATAATTTATTTTATAATGAGTTGATGAGGATGTCGGTGGGGGCGGAGACGGAAAATGACTTACGGTTTTCCCGTGCGACGTTTAACGGGATAACATTGTTTAGAGATTTGATTGCTAAGTATGCCAGAGAGTATGAAGAGAAATATAGGCCGAGGGGAAATGAAGAAAAATTTGATCCTTATCAGTCGTTTCAGCCGACTAAAGGAATTGGATAAAAAATAATTAATATTGTTTGTCGCCTTCGTACTAGGTCGTTAAAATATGTACTGTAACAAACAATAAGAGAGGTAATATGTCGCAGATTATTAAGAATGAAGACGGCACGGAGTCAGAGGTTTATTCCAAAGAAGAGACGGAACAAATGGCTGAGGAGTGCGCCAAAGTTGAAGCTGAGCGTATAGTTGCGGAAAAGGAAGAGGAATACGCGGAAATACTTAGGCAAAAAGAAGAAGAAAAGGCGGAGTTGGAGCAGAAACTTGAAAAAGAACAAAGCAAGGATCGTAATTTTAAACAGTTACGGCAGAAAACGGAAAAGCAGGAAGAAGAAGAGGCGGAAACTAAAAAAACCATTGCTGGGTTGCAGGAAAGGCTTTCAGCGATGGAAAGACAGCCGTTTGAATCGGCGAAGTCGGATTTTGTGGAAGTTAATGTTGAGAATACTAAGGAGAAGCGGGAATTGTTTGATTATTTTTATAAAAAAACAAGCGTCGGGGCGCAGACGAAAGAGGATATAGTTAAGGCTTTGAAAGAAGCTAAGGTGTTGTATGACAGTTCTAATCCGGTTGGTAATAATGATGCTAAGATGACTTCGGTTTCTCCCGGGTATGAGTTTAAGGCTTCTGAAACGGAGTCGGAAACTGCTAGGCAGATTGCTCAGAATTTGGGAGTGACTGAGGTAGACAAAAAGAAGTACGGTAAAGGGACGGTAAATTTATTTTAATCTTTAATATCAACGATTATGACTGAAGAAAAAAAAGAAGTTAAGCCGGAAGTTAAGCCAGAAGTTAAGCCAGAAGTTAAGCCAGAAGTTAAGTCGGATGAGGTTACTGTAAATGCCGAGGCTTTGAAGAAAGTTTTGGCGCGTCAGGAAGAGCAAGATAAAGAGCTTGCTATATTGCGGGAGGCGGTAAGTCAGAATAAACTGGTGGAAGCGGAAAACAAGGCAAAGCCGAAAGAATTACCTCGTGGATTTTTAAAAGTTTATAACGGTAAAGTGGTTGTTGGGTGGAAATCTGTGGCTGCTGAAACGATTACCAGTCCTTTGACTGGACAAGTGGTGGGTGAAAATTTGAAGACTGAGCTGTTTTATTTAGATGGAACAAGCAGTGGAAGCATAGACCAAGTGTTATTTACCAGGGCTGAAAATAGGGTTTATTTCCGTAAAAAAGGTGAAGAAGAAAATGGAAAAGTGTGGATAATTGAGTTTGAAGATCCTTCTGTGTATAAGGGGGATTACAAAATTAGAGTTAATTTCATTAATCCTTAAAGGAGAATTATGGCTGAAGAAGAAAAAAAGGCTACTCAAGAAGATTTAATGGAAAAGTATAAAGGTTGTTTGGCGGAACTATTGAATGTTTTGTTAAAACATAATATGCTTATGGGGGATAAGGATTGGCTTATAAATCAATTTGATATGAGTATTATGGAGAATTATCGAAAGGCTGTTGCAAAGCAATTTCAAAGGAAGCACCAGAATTTCATTACTATGCAACAGGTAGATGATGTGCTCAAATCTGATACTCCTTTCTTGGAAGATTAAATCGCGTTGAAGCTTATGCCCTTAATTTAACTAAAATTTAATTAAGGGCATAGACATCGACTCGAAACCAGCGTTATGGTTTCATCGCTTGTGCGTAGGCGTTAATACGTTCGGATATATGGTTTATCCTTAAAAGCCTGTTTTAGTGCGTTTAATAATTAATAATTTTAATAATTATGGCTGCTACAGAAAATTCATGGTATCCAGCCAGCGGTAAATGGAAGACAAGGTGGTTTAAAAAAACCGCTTCTGTCGCGATTGCTAAAAATGTACTTTTGGAATTTGCTTCCGGGTATGTTAAAGAAGCTACCACCACTTGCGGCGCTTCGGATACTCCTCTTGCGGGCATTTATCCCGGGCCGGCTATTACGTCGGCATCCAGTGATTATGCCAGCAATACTTACGTTCCGGTGCTTGTACCTGCCGAACCTTTGGCTGAGGCGGAAGGTGCGATTGATACGGGAACACCAGCTGCGACTGATGTTGGAAAAAGTTTTGACATTTCCGCTACAAACGGCGTAACTGTTTCTACTACTTCTAACGAACCTGTAACTATGGCTCAATATATTTCAGCAACTAAAGGTCGTTTTGTGTTCACCAATCTTAGCTCCCCAGCTGCTTAATTCTTAAAATCTTAGAAAATTTATGGCTAATATAATTAATCGAGCCAGTTTCCCGGATTTTAACAACAACTTAAAAGTTGTCTGGGAAAAGGCTTATACAGAATTTCCAAAAAGGGCTTCCGTCCTTTATAAAATGGAAGGCACTTCTGTGGATACTGGAGACATTTCTAGTCTGGATGGGTTCTCTGTGGCTAAGAGGAAAAGAGAAGGATCGGATTTTTCGTTCTTGTCTCTTACTCAAAATTACAGAAAATCATGGAGTACGTATGAAGTGGGTGGTGAAACCAAAATAACTTGGAATATGCGCCACTACGCGAAATATAGTGAGATTAATTCCGCGATTCAGGGAATCGCTAAATCCGCCGCTAAACGTATGGAATGGGATTTGACGCATAGGTTTACTTTTGGAATCGACACATCCTACACTGATTTGGACGGCGACACTGTAACTACTACCGTGGGTGACGGGCTTGCTTTGTTAAGTTCGGCTCACACCATGCCCGGTACCGCCACTACTTTCAGGAATCAGGTTGCTAACAACCCGGTACTTTCTAAGGGTGGATTGGAAGCCGCGGAAAAGTTGTTCGCGACTCAGATGATTGATACTAACGGTGAATTGGTTTTTGAAGAGCCGACTCACTTGGTTGTATCCAATGATCCGAATACTGTGAACACCGCGTTGGAATACCTGAAGTCTTATGCCGATCCAACCGCTTCACACGAAGGGGTAACAAATGTCTACGAAGGTAAGTATGGGCTTATTGTCCTTCCTTACTTGTCGACGACTGCGGCCGGCGCGTATGATTCTACTAAAGCCAAGATGTGGTTTCTTGCCAACCTTAACCGCAAGAGCGCGGTAGTAAAAGTAGGCCAACAGCCGATGTTTATTACGCCTTCCGCGGTTGACGGCGTTGAGTTTGAAACTATGGACTGGAAGTACGCGTGCTTTGCCTTAACAAGATGTATGGGGCAAATAAAATCTTTCTTAATTGGCTTGAACACCCTAATAAAGGGCAACAAGGCGCAAGCAAGCTTCGGCTGGGCAGCGTGAGAGACTAAACAGAAAGACTCTTTAAGTAAAAAGAGATGCGATAGTCCGAACACTGGCTATAAATAAAACCAGTGAGATAGGCAGAAATGACCTATTCGCTTCTAAAAAAGAAGTAGTAACAATAAGCATACGCAATAGAAATTCCTGATGCCAGGTGGATTGTAGGAAGTTTGGGGGATAGTTCCTCTTAAGGAAGCAGATTTTGTTTGGGTAGTAGCTCTCGTAAGTGGGGTAGAGGTTCTCTCTCTACCCCAGCCCATTGAAAAAATAATTAAGAGAACTAATTATGTTCCAGAAAAATTGTTTGTATTGTGGCAGTTCTTTTACAACATCACATTCTACATCAAAATTTTGTTCTAAGGTTTGTTCTCAAAGAAGCCAAAAAGGTAGAAAAGGTATAACATTTTATTGGCTTGGTAAGAAACGTTCTTCTCAAACAATTAAAAAGATGAGTGAAAATCGTAAAGGGATTATTGCTTGGAATAAAGGATTAACAGGGTTTGTTGGTCCAATGAAAGGTAAGAAGCATACCCTTGAAACTTTAAAGAAAATAAGTTTGAAGTTAAAAGGACGTAAAGTTTGGAACAAAGGATTGTCGGGGCCGAGAGGCAAAAATTCTCCTGCTTGGAAAGGTGGGTTTATGCCGATAAATAAGGCTATTAGACTTTCTCGTAAGTATAAAGAGAAATGGCGGTTACCGATTATAAAAAGAGATAAAGGTGTTTGTCAGTTTTGTGGGAAAGTAAAGGAAGAAATACATGTCGATCATATTAAATCTCTTGCAATTATTATCCATGAAAATAATATTCGTACGATGAAACAAGCTTATGTTTTTTCAAAGGTATGGGATGTGGGGAATGGTAGGGTGTTGTGTAAGGACTGTCACAAGCAGACAGATAATTTTGCTGGAAAAGTCTTAAAAAAATTAAGTCAGCCTAGGCTTTAACAAGCTGAGGTGGTGGTGGGGCTGACAGAAAAAAAGTAATTATGGCAATATATAATCCAAATGCGGGCTACGGCAAGGAAATGCTTAGGCAATCCGGAAATACTTTCGGAAAGACTTTTGTAATTTCCGCCGCTACTTCCGCGAACTATCAGAGGTTGTCCGAGTCTTTCCCTGTTGATCCCGATGGTGTGGTTCGCGTTTACGCGACTTATACCGCGGCTCTTGCCGCTTGTACGGCTGATAACGGAGATAAGATTCTTGTTGACCCGACTTACACTACGGCTCCGACTTTAACTGAACTTGCTACGGCTCATTCAAGTAATGTGCAGATTAATTATATGCACGTTAATCCGGATGGGACTATTACCGCTTTGAAAGAAGCGACGACTTTGCCGGCTACTACAACGGGGACGTTGTTTACAGCTACCGGTTCGGTTAAGGTTTTGGATATTGTTGGTGAAGTCACTACTACTGTTCAAACCCAAGCTTGTAACGCTGCTTTGATTTCTGTGCCTACGGTTGGAGCTACGCAGAATCTTTGCGCGGTATTGAATATTACAGGACTTGTTACGGGTTCTGTGGTTTCTATTACCGGAACTTTGGCAACGGCAATGCAGGCGACGACTACCGGAGTATTTGTGGCGCAAGCCGATCCTGTGGTTGTACCCGCGGGGTTGGTTAAACTTTCTACTTCCGCGACGAATACCGGCGCTTTAAAGTGGATTGTAAGATACCAACCACTAAGTCCTGGTGCTTCATTAATACCAGCTTAAATTCTTTTACAACTTAATAAATTGTTTCACTTTCCTGCTTCTGAATTTCAGAGGCAGAGATAGTTAAATAATTAACGAAAAAAATATGAGTAATTTTACAGACGAAATGATTGTCATGGATGAGGTGAATTCTACCACTTCCGGACGATACATTGACGTAAGTGAGTTTGATTTTGGAGTAGCCAACGTGATTTTTGACGATGCTACTTCAACGTTGAAGTTTACAGGCGCGACAAGTGACGACGCTCCTGATGTTACAGCTGCTCAAAGCACTACTAATCGCTTTGATTATTTGGATGTAACTGACTTGGAAGACGGAGCCAGTATTGACGGAGATACCGGTATAGCCGCCAGTTCTGCCACTGATAATCGTTTAATTAGAATTACCCTTCAGGGGTTGAAATGGTTTACCGCGGTAAACGCTCTTTATACTGGAGGAAGCACCAGTGTCAGGATAAAATTATTTAGAAATTCTTAATTTTAAATTGAATGTTAGTATTTAAACAAAGCGAAGACGTTGCGGCTCGCCGAAACTGGATGTT
>Ga0210043_1000877_pt1 | contig 29795 bp, 24 predicted proteins | sample CryGeymet201501t_FD_183990 | JGI IMG/M metagenome (GOLD analysis project Ga0210043, IMG submission 183990) | Groundwater microbial communities from Crystal Geyser aquifers in Utah, USA - Crystal Geyser metaG 2015-01t (SPAdes) (version 2) | ecosystem: Environmental > Aquatic > Deep subsurface >... | reverse complement strand
ATTTGGTATTACTTATTTTGACTGTTTAATTGCAGCTCATGCTCTAGAAGGAGAATTTCAATTAGTAACTCACAATATAAAACATTTTAAAAAAATCCCTGGTTTAAACGTTATTAAACCACCTTATCTTGGTTAACATACTTTTATAATCTTACTTGTCTTATTTCTCTTATTAGATTTTTATGTAGAATGCTACTAGCATGAAAATTAAAAGAATTGTTTTAAACAATTTCAGAAACTACCAGCTTTCCGCATATGACTTTGATGAAAAGACTACCCTTCTCTATGGTCCAAATGCAATTGGGAAAACAAGTATTATCGAAGCAATCCACTTAATTTCAACTGGAGAAAGCTTTCGTTCAAGTAAGATAGATGAAATGGTGAGCTTTGAGAGTGAGCTTTCTAGGGTAAGTTGCAAATTGGTTGAATTAGACAGTGAACAAGATGATGAAAATCTAGAGGTTCTTTTAAATAGGGGAATAGTCCAAGGTCGAAAAACTCAAAAGAGGTTATATACCTTAAATGGAGCAAAGAAACGTAAAAAAGATTTCATTGGAAAGTTTTTCAGCGTTGTCTTTCGTCCGGAAGATATGAGATTAATCGAAGGATCTAAAACCCGTCGTCGTAAGTTTATGGATGAAGCGCTAATTACTCTTGATTGGCAATATGCGCGTTCACTTAAAATGTATGAGGAAGCTTTGGTTAAAAGAAATAAATTACTCTGGCAAATAAAAGAAAAATTAGTTCCTAAAACCACTTTAAATTATTGGAATATGACGGTATTGAAGCATGGAGAGTATCTACAAAAGAAACGCCAAGAGTTTTTAGATTATTTCCAAAATGTAGAATTTCCACTTTCATTTAGAGTAGAGTATATGCCCTCAATAATTTCATTAGAGCGACAAGGAGAATATGAATTTAAAGAGATAGCCTCTGGACGTAGTCTGATTGGTCCTCATAAAGATGATTTTTTAGTATATTTGGATGAGAATGATCAAGATAAAAACTTGCATGATTTAGCTACTTATGGCTCAAGAGGACAACAAAGAATGGGAGTATTATGGCTAAAGATTTGCCAATTAAACTATATTGAAAAACAATCAGAACAGAAAGCCCTTTTATTATTAGATGATATTCTGTCAGAATTAGATGAAGGGATGATTGAGAGAGTGCTTAGCCTACTTCACGGTAGACAAAGTATAATTACCAGTGCAGATAATGATGCAAAAGAGCAGTTAGAAAGATATATTAATAATTTCTCCTCAATAAATCTGAGTGAGGAAATGAACAATGGAACAAAATTTTGACATTAAACCATATTTTGAAAAGTTATTTTTACCAGCAGCTGACTCTCATAAAGGTCAGAATGGTAAGCTTCTTATTATTGGTGGGAGTGATCTTTTTCATGCTGCCAGCAGATGGAGTTTAGATGTTGCAAGCAGGTTTGTAGATATGCTCTTTTATTCCAGTACTCCTGAAAATAATCAGCTAATTAGAGAAGCAAAAGGTAATTTTTGGAATGGGATTGTTGTTGAGCAGCAGGATCTTGAGAGTTATATCACTGAAGCAGATGTAGTTTTGATTGGTCCAGGAATGACCAGAACTGATGATACAAAAATAGCTGTTGATCAACTGATTAAAAAATATCCAGATAAAAAAATTGTGATAGATGCCGGAGCACTACAGATGGTTGATCCATTCTTATTAAACAAAAATCATATTATCACTCCACACCAAAAAGAAATTTTGACTTTGGTTAAAAAAATACCAGATAAGTCTCTTGATCATTTAATTAATAATGGTGTAACTCTTTTGCTTAAAGGTGTAGTTGATGAGGTAAGGATAAGTAATAACAATTTTTTTATCAAAGGGGGGAACGCTGGCATGACCAAAGGTGGAACAGGTGATGTTTTGTCAGGACTGATTGCTGCTTTATATTGTAAAAATGATGCTTTAACTAGCACAATTATCGGTAGTTATATAAATAAAAAGGCAGGTGATGCTTTATATGAGTTTGTTGGGCCATTTTTTAACTCTACAGATTTAGTTAATGCAGTCCCAGAAGTTTTCTGGGGAGAATATAAAATAATTTTAGGTAAATAACCTAAAAAAGATTTCCTTATTTATCTTTAAAAATGTTATGATTAAGTTGTGAATAAAGCCAATGGAAGAGCTTCCAGTTTAGTTAGTGGGTTACGAGCTAGTTTTTCTAGTGGTTCAGGATTGAAATTAGGAGATAATCTAAAAGCTACTCCAGCTACTCCAGCTACTCCAGCTACTCCAGCTACTCCAGCTACTCCAGCTACTCCAGCTACTCCAGCTACTCCAGCTACTCCAGCTACTCCAGCTACTCCAACTACAGATATTGAACAAGTAATACCAGAAATAAGTGAGCAAGAACAAATTGAGACTTTAGATCAAGTTCTAACCCAAGTGGAAAGTGAGAAAGATAATCTTGATTCAGATTCTTTTGGTGCTGTCGCTCAAGCAATGCCTCAGGTGATAGATCAATCATATGATCCTCTCAATCCAGCTAACCCTACTTCAGTCGGATCAACAAAAAAAGAAGCTTATGTCGTTGGAAGTGGTGTGGCTGCAGAAAACCCACTACCAATGGTAGAACATCCAGGAGGAGTACAAACGGTAGAACAAGAGCCAACCCCCGAGATTTCTCCTGAAGTTGAAAGTTTTCTTCAACATGCCCAAGAACAAGCTGATCATTTACCTCAGGAGATAGTGGTGGCAGATAATCAGGATATTTCAGCTGTAACTCATTATCCTAAGAAACCAGTAGTGGTGCTGCCAATTTCACCTGATGATCAAGAAAAAGGTAAAAATAAAAGCCCAAAGCTTAGTATCAGATGGTTGGTGGAGTGGAGCGTAAAGATTATGAAAAAATTTAGCGGCAAAGTTATTTATAGAGAAGAATAATGAATACAAATACTGATATATTAATAGATCAACTCATATCCTTAACCGTAGGGATTGTTTCCTTCTCATTATTTTTAGTTCTTTTAGGATTATTTATCTATATGGTTTTACAATGGGTAAAGAATCGTAGGCGAGAAGAATATGCGCTAGATTTTGTAACACTTCTGATTAGACTACCAAAAGATAATGAGATAAAGATAGATGCAGCTGAACAGATGTTTTCAGGACTTTATTCGATAAAAAAATCAGGCCCGATGTCTTTTTTAAGGCCAGAAGATCAAATTTCGTTTGAGATAGTAGCCTTAAAAGATGATATTGCCTTTTATGTTACCTGTCCTAAAAAAATTCAAGATTTGGTAGAAAAGCAGATTAATGGGGCATATCCATATGCTGTTTTAAAAGAGGTTGATGAAGTAAATATCTTTAGTGAGAAAGGTCATGTTGCCTTTACTTCATTGAAGCAAGCTAAGTCTAGATATCTGCCGATAAAAACATATAAAGATCTCCCTACCGATGGTCTTTCATTACTAACTTCTGCCTTATCAAAAATGGGTGATGGAGAGGGGGCAATTGTTCAGCTTTTAATGGAACCCGCAAGCAGTGCCTGGCAAAAAGGAGGAAGAAGTTATGTTTCTTCTTCAAAGAAGAGAGAGTCTGATCCTGATAAAGCAACTTATTCTCATGATCCCAAAGAAATTGAAAGTATCAGTAATAAGATAGAAAAACCCGGCTTTAATTTGGCTATTCGATTGGTAGTCTCATCCCCAAATGAGCAAACTGCTCAGTCTCACCTTAGTAATATCAAGGCAGCTTTTGCCCAATATGCAAGTACTTATAATAAGTTTTCTAAACCAATGTTTATGTTTAAACATTTATTTATGATTGACTTTATTTATCGATATATGCCTTTATTTAGAAGAAATACTATCCTTCTAAATACTGAAGAGCTCGCTACAATATTTCATTTACCTAACAAAACTGTTGAAACTCATCATATTAGATGGTTAATTGCTAAAAATGCTCCAGCTCCTTCTAATATTCCATCAGAAGGGTTGTATCTAGGTAAGTCAGTTTACAGGAGCCAAGAAAGACCAATATATCTTGGTATGAATGATAGAAGAAGACATATGTATATCATTGGAAAGACTGGTACAGGTAAGTCAGAGTTCCTTAAAGAAATGATCTTGCAAGATATTGAAGCTGGTCATGGAGTTTGTGCAATCGATCCTCATGGAGAGTTTGTTGAAGATATTTTACAACTGATGCCCCCAGAAAGAGCTGAAGACGTAATTTACTTTAATCCATCTGACCTTGAAAGACCGATGGGTCTTAATATGATGGAGGCAGATACTGAAGAACAACGTCATTTTGTAGTCGGTTCAATTATTGGGCTAATGTATAAACTATATGATCCTCATCGCACTGGTATTATTGGTCCAAGGTTTGAGCATGCTATCCGCAACGCCATGCTTACTATCATGTATCAAAAAGGTACTACTTTTATCGAATTAGTCAGAATTATGACTGATGATAAGTACTTAAAGCAAATGTTGCCTTTAATTAAAGACCAAGTGGTGAAAAGATATTGGACAGATCAGATGGCTCAAACATCTGACTTCCACAAATCAGAAGTTCTTGATTATATTGTCTCAAAGTTTGGTCGTTTTATTACAAATAAGACCATGAGAAATATCATCGGTCAGGCAGATAGCGCCTTCAATTTTCGTAAAGCAATGGATGAGAAGAAAGTTATCTTATGTAACCTTTCAAAAGGTATCTTGGGTGAAGAAGACGCTAAGTTCCTTGGGTTAATTCTTGTTCCTAAAGTTCTAACAGCTGCCATGAGTCGTCAAGATATCCCTATGAACCAAAGAGAAGATTTTTTCTTATATGTTGATGAGTTTCAGAATTATGCTACCGATGACTTTGCAGTCATCCTTTCTGAAGCTAGAAAATATAGGTTGAGTTTAATTGTTGCTAACCAGTATGTGGGTCAGATTGACGAAGAGATAAAGAATGCTATTTTTGGTAACGTTGGTACTATGGTCTCATTTAGAGTTGGTGTTACAGATGCTAATTTCCTTCAACATGAGTTTTCACCTGTGTTTAATGATAATGACTTGGCAAATGTAGAAAAGTACCATGTTTATATTAAGACAATTGTTGATAATGAGCCTGTTCCAGCTTTTAGTATGTCTCTAATGAAGGATATGGATTCTGTAGAAGCTAGGATGAGTCCTAAAATGGCGGAAATGATAAAAGAACTTTCTAGACTTAAATATGGTAAAGATAAAAATCTAATTGAGGAAGAGATTGCTACTAGAGTAAAGGCGGCTGCTGGTTAGTTAATTTTGATACTCTTGGACAACTTGCTGGCAGTAGATATATTGACCATATTCAAACGCTTTCTCATGTATCTGAGAACCATCACTTGCTTCTTTTATCTCTTCAGACAAATTAATTAAGTGTTCCTTTACTTCCTCACTCTTATCTTTCAATGTTTCTAATTGTTTTTTGGTCATTTCTAATGATTCTTTAAAAAAGTTATTTTGGTCAATCAAATCTTGATTATTATTCTCACTTTCTACAATTGAGTCTAGATTAGTTTCTTCTTCAGAAGAGATGGCTTCCTCTAAGGGAAATACCTTATCTAGAAAAATTTTACTTTGTGGGATTTTTCCCCCAACATAATCTTTAGTTGAGGTAGTAGCTCCGAGAATTAAGCCAGGTCTTGTCTTGTTTAAATAGAAAATAGTTCCGGCAGATACCACACCAATCCCAGTAATTATTAACAGAGGTTTCTTTAAAGCTGAAAACTTATTTTTAGACATTAAGTTATTCTATCAGAGAATTATTTATGGAAGAAAACAGCTGTTTATTCATACCTTAAAGCTTCAATTGGAGAAAGACTAGCAGCTTTTTTGGCTGGGGCAGCTCCAAAGAATAAACCAACTGCAGTAGAAACACCAAAGGCCATCAAAACAGCATTCATTGTTACTTTAGCAGGAAAATATGGTTGTAAGGCTAAAGATCCTAAATAGGCAATGATTAGGCCAATTAAACCCCCAATTAAACTAAGTAAAGCTGCTTCGATAAGGAATTGAGTTAAAATGGTGTTAGGAGTTGCTCCAAGAGCTTTTCTCAGTCCAATTTCTCTAGTTCTTTCGGTAACAGAAACGAGCATGATATTCATGATCCCGATTCCACCAACAACTAAAGAGATTGCAGAAATTCCTCCTAGCCCAATAGTAAACATTCCTAAGATACCAGTGATTGTTTCAAGGATCTGAGTTTGATCTACCACAGTAAACTCATCTTCATCTAACTCTTTTAACATTGTTTCTTCAACTGCTTTAATAGCAACTTTTATGTCAAGATCTTCATTTGCTTTTAATGTAAAGTTATCGATAAATTGAACATCAAGGTCATCATACAAAGTTTCAACGGGTATATATACATAACTGTCAAAACTTGGCCCTCCAAATCCACCACCTTTTTCTTCTGTAACACCAACGACTTTGTATGACTTTGAACCAATCTTCATTTTTTTACCGATTGGGTCAATCTTCCCAAAAAACTCTTCAGCTACAGTTGGTCCTAAAACTACAACAGGAGATTTTTTCTCATTATCAATCTTTGTAAACCATTCTCCTTTGTCAGTTTTTGTACTATAAACCGTTTCAAAGTTTGCAGTTGTTCCGAGTAGAGATACTTTTTGCTCATTATTCTGGTATTTAGCTTTATTTATAGCGACTGCCATTACTAGTCCATCATTAATTACACCTCTATTGTCTCTCAGAATATCTCTCAAATATTGTTTTTTTAATACAGGTTTTGTTCCTTCAATGACAGATGCCTGTCCACCAAAACCACCTCCCTCAGAGAATGGAGTACCAGGTACTACATAGAGAGTATTAGTCCCAAGAGCAGCAAATTGCTCTTCTACATATGCTTGTAGACCTGTCCCAATACTAGTCAAAAGAACAACTGAGCCAACTCCAATAATCACTCCAAGCATAGTTAATAAAGATCTAACTTTATTAACCAGAATAGCTTTGATAGCGACTATAAATGTATCTCTCATCCTTAATTTTTGTCCTCAACTTCTTTATTATTTTTTTCTATCTGTCTCTGACCCTTTATTTTAGAATCATTGACAACTTCTCCATCTTTAAAGATAATCAATCTTTTTGCAATAGAGGCATCATCAGGCTCATGCGTAACCATAATAATAGTTTTTCCTTCTTTATTAAGCTTAGTGAGAATTTTTTTTATTTCTTCTCCACTTTTTGAGTCTAAGTTCCCAGCTGGCTCATCGGCAAAAATAATACTAGGGTTATTTACCAAGGCTCTGGCGATAGCTACCCTTTGTTGTTGACCACCTGAAAGTTGGGCAGGAGTATTGTCTAACCTCTCACCCAGACCAACTTTTTCTAACATCTCTTTGGCTCTTCTTTCTCTTTCTTTGCTATCAACTTTGGCATAAAGAAGGGGGAGTGCAACATTATCTAAAGCAGAAGTACGAGGCAGGAGATTAAATTGTTGGAAAATAAAACCAATTTCTTGATTTCTTAGTTTTGATCTTTCAATCTCATTATATTCTGTAACGTCTTTACCTTTTAAAACAATTTTTCCTGAGGTTGGGGTAGAAAGCATGCTTACTACTTGTAGGAATGTAGATTTACCTGATCCTGATGGTCCCATGATAGCAATAAATTCTCCTTCTTCAATCTTGAGATCAACATCATTTAATGCCTTGATAATGTTATTCCCCATCTTATAGTGTTTGGAAACTTTATTTATCGTAAGCAGCATAATACTATTCTGGTATTAAGATTAACTCACCTTCCTCAAGCCCAGATAAAACTTCTGCATAATCATCTGTCTCAAGTCCAAGGACAATTTCTCTTTCTTCTGTCTTATTATTTTCACTTTGGACATTAACATATGTTTTATCATCTCTACTGATAGTGGCTTCAAAAGGAATGACCAAAATATCATCTTTTTTATCAAGAATAATGCTAACATCGCCATTCATTCCGATACGGTATTTATCAATGTCCTCTGAATTAATGGGAAATTCTACGAGGAATACTGTGCCAGTACTGTTTACTGAGCTAGAATAAGCAACATAATTTAGGTAAGTATTTATAATTTCATTATCATAAGCATCGAGTTCTACCTCTGCTTGCTGGTTGATAGATAATAGCCCAATATCAGACTCATCAACTTCGGCTTTAAAAATTAAAGTTTGTGGGTTAACGATCTCAAAATAATCAGTAGCTAAGAGTTGTACGCCTGTAACAGTGGTGGGAGATTTAACTAAGACACCAGCAAAAGGAGCATATATGGAAGAATCTCTTATCGCAATATCTTTGATTTCTACTGTCAATACTGTATTCTCAAGATCCCATTGTTCCTTATCAATAGTTTTACGAGTAGATAAATCCTCTTTATTATAATCATACTGATCCTGAGTATCTTCAAAATCCCATCTTTCTTTCATATATGAATTAAGATTTTGATTAAGTTGTTTTTGTAGTAAAGCCTTATCTATTGAAGCGATAGTTTGCCATTTTTTTACCCATTCACCTTCTTGTGCTCCAAGATAAACTAGTTTCCCTCCAGCTAAGAACCTCATATTAGCTTTTTCTTTGGCATCAATAATTCCAGAGATATCTAGGGTTTTTGTTAGGGAAGTTCTTTTAACTGGCTCAAAAGCAAGTGCAGAACTATTATTATTTGCTTTTCTAACCTGCCAGAAGATAACTATACCAATAATGATAAATAATACTAAAAATATCTTCCAATTCTTTTTAATTATCTTAAAAATAGACTTCATTGTTTTCATTAACATGTTCATTATTTCATTCTAGCATGTCTGAAATAAAATAATTATCATTATTTCCCACTCAAGTGGTACAATAATACTCTAAGAGCCGATAGCTCAGTTGGTAGAGCGGCAAGCTTATACCTTGCTGGTCGGGGGTTCGAGTCCCTCTCGGCTCACCATAAGCGACACCCTGTGTGTCAAAGTTAAAAATAGCTTGGTACATTGGGTTAATTGTGTGGTTCAATGTGCCGTCTTGGTTGCAAGTGATCCCATCAGGGAAGATTGAACCAATTAAGGCTTTTATCTGGGGAACGGTAGAACGTTGATACGTTGCTCCTAAATCGCTAAGTGTTTCCTTGATAAAGTCAGATAGCTTGTTGATATCGTATTTATCCAGTGTTGAGTCTGATTTAGCTGTATAGGCTTGTCCTAGTTTTTGATCAAGCAAGGCATTTTGTTCCAAGAATATCTCATCGGTGTAGATTCCCAGCATGTTTTTTTCCACTAGAACTTTGCGCATATCCTTCAATCTTTGGATCTCACCGTCAGCTGCATTCTTAGTCTTTTTTAAGTCTTTCAGTCGCCGTTCATATTCTTCGACCACATATTGAGTAAACAACTCAACACATTCTTTTTTAGGTGTAATCGATTGAAGGAGTTGAATAACTTGTTCATCTAATTTTTCGGCTCTGATAGAGGTCAATTTGCAACGACCAGCACAACGATAGTACGGATATCTTTTTGAACGTCCTTTACTCCAACCTGCTGTTAAACCCATGCCACACTTATCGCATTTGATGATACGTCTTAAGGGGAAAGCCTTGTTGTTACGAGTTCTTTTAACGTTTGTAGTTTTTTTACTTACACATCGGCCATCCAAAGCATTTTGAACTTTGTAAAATTGCTCTAATGAGATCATGGGTCTATGTTGGCCTTGGACTTCTTCTTTATATGTATCTGAGGTCAAGATTCCAGCATAAAACTTGTTACGAAAAAGCCTTTGCGTAGTTTGTATTTTTAACTTAATAGTTTTTCCTTTGTAGGTAGATCTCAATCCCAACTCATTCATGATAGTGGTAATCTCACGCAGGCTTTTTGTGCCAGTGGCCATTAAATCCCAGGCTTGACGCACTTGCTCCCAAGTTTCTGGGTCCTCAACTGGAATTTTATTGGCATTCATTACGTAGCCCAATGGTGGTTTCCGGGTAATTAGCCCTGACATATACCGAGCACGCATGCCATTACTAGTTCGCTCACTTCTGACATCATTATCATGTTGGGCAAAACTAGCCATGATAGTTTCAAGTAAAGTATCAGTCGGTGAAGTTCCTGTTGGTTCAGATGCTGAAACAAGTTTGATGTTACATGCAATCAAGTTTTTTCTGATAGATAAGTAATCAGAGGTTTGGCGAGACAAACGATCAAGTCTATAGATAATCAAAGCTCCAATCGTTTTTTTATTCTTCTTACAGAAATGAAGCATCTCCACTAATTCAGGTCGACCATCGATTGTTTTAGCAGACTTTCCTTCTTCTCGAAAAATTTTGACAACTTTTAGACCTTTTCGGACAGCTTCTTTTCGACAGATATCTTCTTGAGTATCTAATGAAAAATTATCAACCTGTTCTTCAGTAGAAACACGAAGATAAATAATTGCATCAGTTTTATTGTTCTGCTCGAGCTTACTCATATTTTCTTGGATTGATAATTTGTTTTACAGTTTTGCCTTCAAATATTTTTTTTTCAAATTCATCAAGCCAACTAGTAGCCAAGAATTTAATTTCGACAACTGAATTTTGCAGATCTCTTTCCCCAAGAGGAGTAGCGGATGTACTTGAGTTATTATTATTGTTTTCTTGAAGATTTTTTTCCATTTTTTGTCCTCTTAATACTATCCGTATATGGTTAGTATATATACTAATGCGGATAGTTGTCAAGCGTTTTGACATAGCAATTTACCCAAGATAAGATATACTCTGTTATAGTTGCCTGCCCAAGGAAATTTGGGTATGACTATTGAAAACATCAATCTTTTATATAACTTCTACAAAAATATTTTTCTTACTTTTGATTGGAGTTTAGTCACCGGAGTAGTCAGCTTAATCACTCTACTAATAGTTTCCACTTGTATAGTGTGGTTCCTATTAAAACTTGCTCTAACGGTGTCACTCTACAATCGTTCAAAAAAGACTTTAGAAGTTAAACCACTCAAAACAACAGAACAAGATGCTTATAGTACTCAAGAGTTATTTGGCTTAATCCATTCTATTGGTAAACAAAGAAACTTTTTAGAAAGAATCTTTGGAGTAGACAATAGTTTTTCTTTTGAGATTGTCTCGACTAAAGATACAGGAATCAGATATTTGATTACCGCAGAAGAAACTCAAGCAGATTTGATTAAGAAGAGTTTGCTCAGTTATCTCCCTGGAGTAAGCGTGAATACTATTAAAGATGATGTGATTGCTTTATCGCTCCAGTCACAAGTTGCAGAACTATCACTTTCTCGTCATTTTGCTTTTCCACTGAAAACTCACGACACACTCAATAAACTTGACCCTATTGCTTATCTTACTGGTAGTATGACTAAGCTTAGCTTAGGTGAAAGTATTGTTTTTCAAGTAATTGCTTCGCCAATTTCCACTTCTAGGAATAGCGAGATTAAAAGAATCTCCCATCTCATATATGGTCAAAAAGACTTATTTTCAAACATTAATTCTCATAGTGAATTGGGTCTTATTGGGATATTTGGAAAACTGCTGCTTCAGATTGTAATGTTGCCAATTGGGTTATTTGTGTTTTTAGCTACCAATGGCAGAGAAGGACCTTGGCTTGCAAGTGGCATTGCTTTAAATAAGACAAGGACTAATAACCCATATCAACAGGAGTTAGAAACACAAATTAAGCAAAAACTTGATCAGCCGTTATTTCATGTTTCTTTACGAGTAATGGCCAAGGCAGAAACTCTACATCAAGCTAAAAAAAGGCAGAATGGCTTCTTATCTTCACTTTTTTCAATGACGAACACTTCATACCAATCACTGAAGCTTATCTTGAAGGTGAGGCTCAAAATAATAAATAGTTTTAAACTCTGGTTGTTTACTCACAAACTTCACCAACCATTTGCAAAATCGATTTTATCAACCAAAGAAATTAGTGATTTGTATCATTTTCCATTCACTAAAACTACTAAAACTGAAGATCTCGTTAAGCAATACAGTAAAGAACTGCCCGCGCCCTTAAGCCTGAAAAAGACAAATGACCTTGACGTGGTTTTTGCTCATAATGAATATGGTGGAAGTATAACGAAGATTGGTTTAACTGAAGATGAGCGGCGTAGGCATATGTATATTTTAGGTGCTACGGGCACAGGTAAATCTACCATGCTGCTCTCGATGATAAACTCTGACATTCAGAAAGGAAAAGGATTAGCGGTAATTGACCCGCATGGTGATTTAATTGAACAAGTACTTCATCTTATTCCTGAAAATAGAATAAAAGATGTAGTTTATTTCAACCCTGATGATATTGAGTATCCCATGGGAATTAATTTATTAGAATTATCGACAGGACTCAGCGAAGCAGATGCGCTTAGAGAACGGGAATACATTGCTGAAAGTATTATTTCCCTGTTTCATAAAATATATACAGAAAAATATTCTGGACCAAGAATGGAGTATATTCTCAGGAACACTATTCATACAGCTTTCACGATTCCTGGGGCAACACTCTTTACAGTTTACAAGTTATTAATTAATACCCAGTTCAGAAAATCAGTAGTTAAGAATTTAACCGATGAAAGTTTAAAAGAATTTTGGAAGTTCGAGTTTGCCAAAGCTGGTGATTACCAAAAGGTTAAAATGATTTCACCAATTACCAACAAGATTGGTCGCTTCTTATTTTCACCAACTGCTAAGCGAATTCTAGAGCAGGAAAAATCAACTATTAACTTTGAACAGATTATGAATGAGGGCAAGATACTTTTATGCAATCTCTCTAAAGGGAAGCTTGGCGAAGATAATTCAAAGGTTTTTGGTGTGGTAGTTATGGCAAAGCTACAATTAGCATCACTCAGACGGGCACGGATGAAAGTAGAAGACAGGAAGGATTTTTATCTATACGTAGATGAATTTCAAAATTTTGCTACGCCTGCATTTGCACAAATATTATCTGAGGCTAGAAAATATAAATTGGGTGCAATTCTGGCACATCAAACTACTTCACAGTTGGAAGATAAGTCATTAGTCAATGTGACATTGGCGAACACCGGAACTGTTATTTGTTTTAGGACAGCAAACCCAGAGGATGAAACTTTAATCTTGCCACAATTTAGACCGCATGTTGAACAAGGAGATATTGCTGGGTTGCCTTCATACCGATTTTTTACGAGATTGGGCGCTTTAAACCCTGAGGAACCATTTTCTGGAATTACTATGCCAGTTAAGATGATTGAAAATCAAGTTAGAGTAAGGGGTGTAATTGAGAGTTCTAGATCTAGATATGCAAATGAGTATATTGCTCCAGAGCAACGGCTGAATCGACAGCCTCGCTCAATAAAGAAGAAGTCAAGACATACCAAACAAGAGTCTGAATATTCCGTTCTACCATAAGTTAAAATTTACTTAAATTCTATTCTTCATTCAAAGGATTTTCATACTGAATCCTTAAGGTCAGTTCTGACATTGCGTAGTGGACAAATTGTTGGCCTAACTCAGTCAGTTCATATTGTTCTTCATTATCAAAAGCTGATTTCATTGGCCGAGGCCCTGATCCTTTTGGGCGTCTTGTTGTTTTTGGTTTGGTGATGAAATTTCCGTAATAATCAGTCTCCCTATGTTGCCTAACAATTCCCCCTGTGCTCAAGTCTCTAAAAAGTAATTTGTATAAATCCGCATCAGCTGAGTCTTCTCTAACAGAACCTTTGCCAATTTTTTCCCAAATTTCACCGCGAGAAATTCCATTAGTGTTATAAATAGCACCAATTACTTGAAAGTGTAGCTCTGAGTAGTTGTTTATCCAATCAATAAATAGTCGAACCACATCATCGCTGCTTACGTTTGTGGCAGCAGCATTTGCGAGAATATTTCTAATTAGTTTTCTTTTTTCTTCACTTTCAGCTCCAGACCATTCTCTGAATGTTTTCTTTACTAAAGATTGGTATTCTTTACTTTTAACTCGCTCATTAATTTCTTTATCCTGAAGATCCAATCTCGCTAAGATCTCAATCATAGTGATTTCTTTTTCTCTGATTTCATCTCTTAGCATTTTTACCCAATATTCAAAGAATCTATTAACCTCATCTTGCTCTTTATCAGACCATGCAGAAGCTACTGCTGAGAAAACACCTCCAATTACTGGAACTACTCCTCCAGTAACTTCTAAAGCACTTCGAGCTATCTTTGATGCCTTATTATTTTCTGGTAATTCATCATTTATTGGTGGAGGATTTGACATATTTCTAGCATTATATACCAACTTTTTTTGTCCCAACCTGCTAGGACAATATTCTGAAACACTACCAGATACAGAGAAAATAATTCTTTACCTCTATACCCTTATATAATAAGGGGAGGGAATGATACAATAATCAACAATAGTAAAAACACTGCCCATAGACTAACCAACTATGGATACCATCACACCAAAACAATTAGAAATCCTTACTCTTATATATCGCTTTCGCTTCCTTAATCGCCACCAAATACAAACACTCCTCAATCACAAAGACCCAAAACGAATTAACACCTGGCTTAAAGATCTCACAGTAAGAAACATCCTTGGTAGAAACTACTCAACGAAACTAAAAGAAAATACCAAACCAGCGATATATTACCTTGCTACCAAATCAAGAAAAATACTTCTCGAACAAGAAAATACAAACGAAAAAATATTACGACGAGCTTATAGAGATAAGAACGCCTCTGAGAAACTCACTAATCATTGCTTATTTTTAGTTGATATTTATCTTTTACTCTGGAAACAATCTCCTGAGAATCATCAAGAATTACATTTCTTTACAAAAACAGACCTTGCAGAACATTACTATCTGCCATACAACCGTCCTGATGCCTATATTTCCCTAAAAGACAGAAATATAACCAAACGCTACTTTTTAGAAATAATTGACGAAGGTACCCCGCGCTTTATGCTGCGAAAAAAAATCTTGCAATATATTGAATACTTTGATGAAGGTACATGGCATGATAGAACACTATACGACAACCCATCACTCTTGATTATTTGTCCTAATCAAAATATTTATGATTTTCTCTTTAAATATATTACTCAAGTACTGGAGGAGGAGACTTCAGACTTACAATGTTTTCTCAGTCTGAAGTCAGAAATTCAAGCAGCAGGTATCACGCCTGCCACTTGGCACTCTGTGGAATAATACAGTTATTTTTTAATAACCTCGTAACCTTTTTCCATAATCTTATTAACCAATACAGTTACAATTCCTTGTAAGTCGCTTCTGGTGTATTGATCTTGATTGTCGATTAAATCTAAGATCTCATTTTCAAATTCAAGGGTGATTTTTTGATCTAACATGTTTTAGTTCTCCTGTTCATTAGTTAATACTTTAAGTACCTTTTCTACCGTCCCTAGGGCTTTGGTAATAGCCAAAAGCGGATCATGTGAATAACTACTAATATAGTCCCAGGCATTGCCAGTACTGTCAGTATAACCATATAAATTCATTAGTACTGCACTAGTAAACTCGGCAACTGTTTCTTGTCCTACCTGTTGGCCTGGTTTAAGTTTTCCATCAATTCGGGCATGTATGGCGTGGGCGAGTTCATGAAAAAATATTCTCACGTCATGACTACCTAGTCTAATTTTATTGCCGTCAATTTGACAGTCTCCTAATTTATCACTTGCTGTTGGTGAATATTCTATACTCACACCCATTTTCTGAGCCACTTCATACAATGGTGGATAGGTGACCGGGGTATACTCATCTAGCTGATATTCTCCTTCAGTGCTCGAGGCGGCAAAAACTGGAATAGCTGAAAATCCAATACATGTCAATTTTTCTTTTTTCTCTTCTGAGCCCTCTTCATTTGTTTTTACCATTACCGGACGGAAAATATAAATTGCTCTTTCTCCTTTTTTCACAGTTCTATTCACCTGTTCCCATTGGCGAAATCCTCGACAATCTAATTCTCCTGCCTGTGAGTATGCAAGTACCTTATTGGATAGACTCCACTTTGATGCCGGAGCTATTTCACTCAATTGGATACGGGCTACATTAGTAATGGGTGAAAGATCTCCGCTTTGAAATTGGGCCAATACTTTTTCTAGACTCTCCTGTGCTCGTTTTGATAGTTTCATGATTCCTTTCCTCTAATTCCTATATTTATAATTTTGTGAATGGAAGTAGGCGTGCCTACTTCCATTACAGGGAAATAAAAAAGCGGGGTGAGTTTTACAAGGGTTGCGAGTGTGCGAGCAATTTACGAAGCCCTTGTAAAATGAGGGGCAAGGCCCCTTAAACAGTTATTTAAAAAAACATATAATCACTTTAATGAAGAAAACTAACAAAAAGCTTACAAACTACCCCAATAGCATCTCAGAAGCTTATGATCTGGTTGTAAAAGCTTTATTGTCAGAAGATGAAAAATTAATTTCAAAAACGTGGAAGTTCCTTAACGAAGCACCAGGTGATTGGGTATGGGTTAGAGCAAAATTAATTACGGATTGTTATGAATCTGCTGATGCATTAGGAAGAGAAGAGTTTTGTTTGTTGGCGCTTGACGAGCATTTTAAAAATGGAACCTGTCTCCCACTGGCAGAATTATTTCTTGACCCTGAAACTAACATTGAATACCTTGAATATCTAATGGCTAGTGGAATTATTTATAGGGTACCAATTGCCAGATCAGACATGGGTAAATATGAATTTCAGAAAGCTCTGGAGAAAAAATTTGTTGGAGATTTTCTAGACATGGATTCGGTAGAAGGTGTCGAATACATTCTTCTCGATACTAAAGAAAAGGTTGATGCTTGCAATGATGGCACATTTTTTGAAAAATTTGTGTATGGCAAGAAAAAAAGTAAAAAATAACCGAATTGCTGTGAGAAACTCTCAAAGCAATTAGCTAATAAGATCAACCACTTTCAGCATTATTTGTGTATCCGCATTTGGTCCAAGCGGATTAGATTTGCCCTCAAACATCTCAGTAAATTTGCCAGAGGATTTATCTTTTACACTAATATCACCAACCTTTACTATTGTGGCAACGTTTTCCTTGATATATACAACTACAAGTTCAATTTTATCTGGGGGAATGTAGTCAGCTGGTGGGTTGTTTAACGACACTCCAAAAGCGGTAACTGTTTGAAATAACAGCTCTTGAATGTTTTTAGTATCGACTTCAAATCTTTGCTTCAGCTCTTCTATGAATGAAAGTTTGAAAGATTTAACTGCAAAATCACCATCTATAGGTCGAAAAACAGTAATAAGCCTGTCACCTTTATTTAACACATCAGAAACTTGATTCATATAGTCCGTGGGGAGTATTTCAATCTTGAAGTCACGAGTAATATAAAAATCACTAAATATCATTGTTTGTTTTTTCACAGATTATCTTCTAAATCTTAGATTAATATAGTCTTCTAATTCTCGTCCATTTAGTTCCGTTGTGCTATTTCCTGTCCGAGCAAAAAATTTTTCTTGACTTTGATCTTTAACATAGACTGGCTTCAATGCTGGCTTACAGGATACTACAAAAATCTGCTTGCCTTGATATTCATCAAACTGTGGATGAATGTATAATGCATTTTCTGAACCCATACGATCCCTGATTAGGTTGATTGCATGTAGATAAAATTTATCATTATTCTCAAAACCATCGTCCTCAAGTCCCAAAGCCTCCCCATTGTCATTAACACCAACTATCAATACTCCTCCATTGGTGTTTAGAAATGCAGCAATCGTTTTCAGGAAAGCCATCTCAATTTTTGGATCTTTATTATTGGTATACAAGTTAACTCGCAAAGTCGATTTAAACTCAATATTCTCCGATTCGCCACCTTGAATAAGCTGTTCAACTGAAGTTATTTCTTCATCAATTTCTGAACCAATGCTCGATAATTTGTTATAGCCAGCCTGAATAACATCGGCGATCTTTTGCCTTCTGACTTCTAAAAATTCCTCATAAGACATGTTTTGCCAGTCATCTGGTAAGGCATGCCAATAGTACATCTCTCTGAGTTCATCATGATCAAATCTTTGCTTCATGACTTCCATATATTCCTGAGGAGATGTATCCGAAATCTTGATGTTATCGCTCCATTCGACGAGTGCGAAGTTGGCAATCTGATTCCTAACACGCTGATCTTCAATTCCAAGGCTGACTAAATAGTTTTTGGGAAATAAATGATGCTTTTCGAGTGATGACTTATTTGACTTGAGACCCGCATGCAATAAATCTGACACTTTTAGCTGAGAAAATAGACCTTTTGCATCCAGAACATTGAGAGCAGCATAATAGGCAAACAATGAAGGGCTTCTTGAAGAACTTGTTGCTAAATCGCTGGGTAAGTTAATCTGCCAGAAGTCGCTCGTAAATTGTGTTGAAATAGTCTTATCTAATAGTGCTACAAATTCTTCAGCTGTAGAAATATCTCTGAAGTTTGCTAGATCAGCTTCCATCTGCGATTCAGCAGAACTACTATAGCGCGCAGTTAGTGAGGCCATATAAAACCAACGTGCAATGATTTCTCGTAGCTCAAATAATGGAACTTGAAAATCATATTTACCGATTAAATAGAATGTGTATGCATACAAAACATTAACTTGTGAACTAATGTAATCAGTTCTTACATATCCAGCACGCTGCACTGCTTTAAGAAACTCATGCCAATTGGTGAGATTCAACACTTTGGCCTGAGATTGTTGCATCTTTGAAAATTGGTCGTCTCTTCGTTCTTCAGAAAACTCACCTGTTTCAAGATCTTTCCCACGCAGAATACTATACACATACTGCATTCTTGCTCTTCTAAATCCAAAGCCAACACTTACGCGTAGCATTTGTTCTGGATCAGGAGTAATCACATAATTGAATGCTGAAGCCTCGCTGGTATTTGGTTGACGAGCACTCGCGCAAAAGTTCTCTAAATCCTTGCGACCTTGCTCCCAAAAAACAGACATGAGTGTCAAAATAAAATCAGTGGTATTTAGTTTCTTGCCTTGACTATTGATGCGAACAAAAACATCTGCTACTTGTTCTTCATCAATCGAAGCAGATAACTCCAAAACTGAAAATGGGTAGTGTTCAAGGTTTTTGAGCCTGCTAATTGATTCTTGAATCTTGTTTATTTCATCAACTGTTAGGTCTCTGGTTTGTTGTAATTTCTCAATAAATTTTTGAGTAAAAGAGAAGATATTAATATCTGGACTCCACAATTCTGAAATGCTTTGGATATATTCTGGGCTTCTTTTGGTAGCAGCATCAGGAATCTCAAACTTTTCTTCCAATGGCTTAAATGAGACAACAATATTTTCAGTTTCATAATTTTCACGAATCACATTTCTGCTTTTCATGACGGCGAAAAGTGATGTGAGCCTTTGTTGACCATCAACAATCAGCAATTGTGCTGCCTTTTGTTTATTTTGATCACCAATCGTCTTTGTGTTTTCCTGATATCCGTTTGCCCAAAATAGGAAATAGCCAACTGGATATCCTCGATACATTGAGTCAAATAAATCCCTGACTTTTGTATCCTTCCAAACAAATGGCCGTTGAATATCTGGAAGACCAATTATGCCAAGATCAATTTGTTGAATAAGTGTCGTTAAATTATAGTTAACTTCTTTGAATAGTGTAGCCATATTTTTATTTTACTTTTTTATTGGTTTATATTTCCCAAATGGTTCCGAGTAGTATCCTCCCGCCCAAAAATCTCTGACAAACTCATTGAATTCTATCGAATTGTCTGTTAGTTGACTGCGACTAATTGTATCTGAAAGGTCGGTTTCTGGGTCTGGTGTAAAGAGACCCTCTTCAATATTCATTGAAAAAGTTGACTTACCTAGATATGCAGGAGATGTTATTAGTAATATTCTGGTCACGTCTTCAAGTTCTTCATTATTTAGTTTTCTAAAATATGGTTTTTCCGCATCAACAAAGCTGTAAATATTCCAAACAGCTCTAAAGCCTCTACCTTTCCCACTATTTTCTCTTGAAACAATTTCCCACATGTCGTCTTCTACATCGTCATCAAATTCATTTTTAGTTATTTGTTTAATCTCATCATCAATTAGTCGGGGTGCCTCTGGTGGATATTCATCAACAAACTCAACCACTTCTTTCAACCCGTCTTCATCGATATCTTTTATCAAGATATCATTACCCCGGCTTGTCCAGAATGGTGCATACCATAATTCATTTTCAAGATCAGCTCCAAGCAGATTGACTATCTTCCCGTTATCTACTGTGAAGAAGAATGATTCAAATTGATGAGGTCCGGCAGTTTGGACCCAATGAAGATATTCTTTTGAATCTGATGTACTTAACTGCACTCCAGATAGCTCTCTTGGCTCTCTGAATTTTCCTTTTTCTAGTTCTCCCTCAGCAACGAGCTCATCACCATCTTTAACTTGGATTAAAATTTCGTTGTCGGAATACGAGATATATGTCTGCTGAGCTACTCCTGTCCCCAATAGATCAACACTGATCATGGGCTTTTCTATAGATCCTTCATTTTCCTTAGTTACACCTGATTTAGAGTCGATGTGTTTGTAGATAAATATGCCTAGTATAAATATAACTAGTAAAATTAATAATTTGATTATTTTCATATCTAAGTTCTCTCACTTTCAAGGTCATTTATCAGGCCTTCTGCATCGTCTAGATCTCCAGAATCAATTAGGTCTTCAATCTCATCTCTTTCTTCATCAAAAGTGACATCCTCTAAGTCCTCTAGTCGTGATTGTAGATCGTCTTTATTCATTGTTGAAGATCCTCGTTAATTCTTCCCAAATCCTAACCATCCCGTAGGTGTCAAGGGTGCAGTACTTGCTCAAATCGGATAGTATTTCTGTTCTACTCGACTCATTCTTGCCATTCAAAACGGTGTCGGTCCAGATTCTTCGAGCCAATAGGCCATTATCGACTTCCAGCTCTTTATAACTTAACTCAGGTGCGAGTACAGGCAATACTTTCTTGACAGACGCACTACCAAAAAAGTCTTTATCAAAAAACCACATCTTGGCAAATGGAATCATTAAATCATCAATACGATTATTTAGATTTGCTAAAAAGTCTGCATACTCTGGAAACAGCTCAGCCATTCTATCGTTACAACCCTTTTCATAACTCATATTCCAAGTTAGTACCGTGCCGACTGGACCAATATCTTGTTTGAGTTGTGCTAACAAACTCGGCATTGGATTACTCGCTTCGTTATGCAAATACTCTTTATGCACTATCTCTGCACCTGGATTTTCAATAACATGTAGTGAGTACTGGAATGGATAATCCTTGTAAGGACTATAGCCATCAAATTGAGGAACAACGGTTGAGAGAGTTTCATAGTCAAAAAAGTACAGCGGATATTGAAGTGTATCTAAGAATGCTTTGATTCTTTTTGTATCAATTATTCGTTGATTAGTCTTGGTGGTCCTAATTTGCACCTTTTGTTTGTCTCTTAAGGCTTGGTCTTCAGACATCTCATGAATATCACTGATACTGAGATCTTCAAGTATCCCTAATTGCTCTGGGCTAGGGTATGCTAAGTTGTAAATAGAGTAGATATCGTGATCACCTCGAATACGTTTGTAAATCTCCATCCATTCTTCTAACCAAAGTGAAGATTTCCCAGGTATGCCTAGCTGATTAACATATCGAGGTGAAATATCTGGCAGCTGTTTATTAGCCAGAACCTCAAAGGCTACATCTACTTGCAACAAAGTGGTGCTCATTAAAGCTCGAACATTATCTGTGATGTCTGTTTTGCCAACAAGTTCAGCAGGCACCACTTGACCATTTCGGACGTATTCCTTATTAGCATGCATGACTGCAATGTTGCGAATTCTTAAGCCTGCTTTTTCAAGTACCAACAGCTGGAAAGCTAGGTCATATTCATGCTCTGGTTTAGCCTTAGTACTGGCTTTGATTTCTATTAAGTCAAAACTACCATCTGGATTTTTGTACAAGACGTCTGTAATACAGGTTAAGCCGTCAACTTCAAACCTACCCTGAAATATTACTTCAGCGCCTTGCTGTAATGCCTGCTGGGTTTGGGCAGGCAGACTCAAATATTCATCATAGTTATTAAATCCAAGTCGAACACCATTGGGAAATAATCTTTCTGCGTACTGCTCAAAGTCATGTCCGGCATCAAACATGGCTTGTGTGTTTGCATCTACTGGTGGAAGCTTGTTTTTGTCATACTTCTTGAGCCACAACCAAGCTGGATGTCGAAGGAAGAGCATGTAGTCGGATTTGGAGAGAGTTTGCACAATTGCTATTATAATTCAAATGGTACAAATATCCAGATATACACTATAATAATAGGGATATTTTTTACACCAAAGTCAGAAAAGAACTAGTCAAAAGAAATGATAAAAACATTTAATAACAAAACAGATAAAGTTGGGGCTGACTTAAAACAAACGATATCTCCCAATAGTAAATTGAGCATTGCTGCTTCAATATTTTCTATCTATGGCTACGAAAGCCTTAAGAATGAATTAAAACAAATAGATTCACTTCGTTTTATTTTTACCGATCCAACTTTTGTTGAGTTTGATAAAAGCAATAGAGAGAATAAGCTCTTTGAAATTCATTCGTCACAAAGAAAAAAGGCAATAAGCGGATCAAATTTCGAGATTAACTTAAAAAATGAGTTAAAAGGCCGTGCAATTGCCAAGGAGTGCAAAAACTGGATTGAACAAAAAGTCCGATTTAAGTCTAATTCAGGAAATGGAAGTATTCAGCCTCAAGTAAGTGTGAGTAATGGCGATAAAGCAGCTACTTACGTTGGTATAGACGAGTTTAGTAGTGCCGGTTTTGGCTATGAAAAAGACAACTCTATTCTCAGAAGTGTAATAAAAATAGATGACCTACCATCAACTCAAAATTTTCTTCGGGAATTTAATGAGGTTTGGCAAGACGAAGGAACACTAAAAGATATTACTGATGAGGTTCTCGAGTATATAGCTAACTTGTATAAAGAAAATTCACCAGAATTCATTTATTACCTAACTCTATACAATATTTTTGACGAATTTTTGGAAGATATAACTGAAGATGAATTGGCAAATGAAAAAACTGGATTCAAAAATTCAGTTATTTGGAATAAGCTGTATGACTTTCAAAAGGATGCAGTTCTCGGAATAATAAATAAGCTGGAGAGACATAATGGTTGTATTCTGGCTGATAGCGTTGGTCTTGGAAAGACTTTTTCTGCGCTTGGGGTAATTAAGTACTACCAAGAAAGAAACAAAAGCATACTTGTTCTATGTCCTAAAAAACTCGGTGATAATTGGCAAACTTTTATCAACAACTACGAAGACAATCCATTGATTGCAGACAGATTTAACTATGATGTCTTGTACCACACTGATTTATCTAGAAGAGATGGCTATTCAAATAGCATTGACCTCTCGAGAGTTAATTGGAGTAATTACGATTTGGTTGTAATTGATGAGTCTCACAATTTTAGAAATAATGATCCAAGAAAAGATCGAGAAACACGGTATCAACGATTGCTCAACGAAGTCATGAAGCAAGGGGTTAAAACCAAAGTTTTGATGCTCTCTGCCACACCAGTTAATAATCGATTTAAAGATCTTAAGAACCAAATCGCACTTGCCTATGAAGGCCAAACAAAAAGCACTGACGAAAAAATTCACTCTACAAAATCTGTTGAAACAATACTTACTAATGCGCAGCAAACCTTCAATGAATGGAACAGGCTACCTGTTGATCAAAGGACGTCTCAGGAATTAATGCAACGGCTCAATAACAATTTCGATTTATTCAAGCTATTAGATAGCATCACAATAGCCCGTAGCCGAAGACATATTGAAAAATACTACAATACTGATCAAATTGGCAAGTTCCCTACCAGACTAAAACCAATCACTCATCGCTCTAAGATCACAAACTTACCAGAATTTATGGAGGTTGAGCAAATTTATGAAGAGCTCACTCGGTTAAATTTATCTGTGTACTCACCTTTTAACTATATTTTGGATTCTAGACAAGAGTTTTATAGCGCGCTTTATGATACTGATTTAGACAACGAAGTTAGTTTCAAGCAATCTTATCGCGAGGAAAGTCTTAAGAAGCTGATGCGAGTGAACCTGCTCAAAAGGCTCGAAAGCTCTGTTGATTCATTCAGAATTACTCTAAAAAAATTCTTGACGAATGTTGAGATCACATTGGGTAGTATTGAAAATTTTGAATTAACTGGCAACGATGCTAGTGCCGAAGCTATTGAAATAAATGATCCTGATTTTGATGCGAGTTCAGATGACTGGCTGGATGAGGAGTTTAGCATCGGTGGAAAAGTAAAAATTAACCTAGCTGACATGAACACTTCTGGTTGGAAAGAAGATTTATTAAATGATTATGAGATTGCTAGAAAATTGCTTGAAGAAATGGACAAGGTTACCCCTGAACATGATGCTAAGCTGCAGGATTTAAAAGAATTCATAATTAACAAAGCAGAAAACCCAATTAATGGGAATAATAAGAAAATTCTCGTTTTTACTGCTTTTGCTGATACTGCTCATTACTTATATGAGCATATCTCTGAATTTGCAAAAGAATATCTTGATCTTGAAACTGCAAAAATTGTAGGATCAGACCAAAATTCTTGTACACTTAATATCAAAACTCAATTTAATAACCTGCTTATCAACTTTTCGCCAAAATCTAAAGAACGTAGTAGCCAACATTCTGGTGAAAAGGAAATTGATATTTTAATTGCAACTGACTGTATTGCCGAAGGTCAGAACCTACAGGACTGTGACACGCTTGTTAATTATGATATCCACTGGAATCCTGTTCGCATCATTCAACGCTTTGGAAGAATTGATCGCATAGGTTCAATTAATGAAGTAATTCAGCTGGTTAACTTCTGGCCACAACTCTCCCTTGATGACTACATCAATCTCAAGAATAGGGTTGAAAGTAGAATGTTCATGGTTGATGTCACTGCTACGGGTGAAGATAACGTTCTCACTAATGAATCATCTGACCTCTTGTTTAGAAAAAAGCAACTCGAAAGACTTCAAGAAGAAGTTGTTGCAATTGAAGATATGGACTCAGGCATTTCCATTACAGATTTGGGGCTCAATGACTTCAGAATGGATTTAGTCAACTATATTAAAGAACACGGCGACATGAGTAGCTTCCCAAATGGCATGCATACTGTTTGCCAAAAAGATGTTGAAAAAGGAATTAATACAGGCGTCATTTTTGTTCTCAAAAACATTAATAAAACCGTAAATATTGATAATACCAATCAACTACATCCATTTTATTTAGTGTATATAAGTGAAGACGGTGAGATTCTCTCCAATCATCTAAATGTAAAAACAACATTAGATATCTTGCGATCTGTTTCAAAGGGTCATGACCAGCCAATAAAAGAAGTTTTCGAGCTCTTTAACGAAGAAACAGATGATGGCAAGCGAATGGTTGCCTACTCACAGTTATTGGATAGAGCTATTGAAACAATTATCTCGGTAAAGGATGAAAGTGAAGTAGATAGTTTATTTAGACCTGGTGGCACGACTGCCTTAATGAATGCAATTAAGGGTTTGGAAGATTTTGAGCTAATTACCTTTATTGTGATCAAATAGTCTATGAATTTAAATTTACCAGATACTGCACTGCTTAATAAATTTATCCCCAAGACTAAATTTACCCAGCAATCATTTTCTAACACCAAACTCAAGCAAGAGTTCACCAACACCATCCAAAAGATCACTTGGCTATACAAACTCTCGCAAGAGACTACGGGCATTCCTAAAACTGACATTGTTGAAGAAATTCAAGTATTTGAACTTCAACTGAAGCAACAAATTATCCCTAAAAAAGTTATTAGACTTATTCATAGAAGTATCCCATATCCAATTTTGTATATTCTTACCTATCAAGGCAAAACCGCTTATGCTATAGTTTTAGATACTAACGAACAAAAACATGAATACTTCTCTGATTGGGATGAAGAGGTAGAGTTTACATTTTCTGGAATTAACCTAGAAAAAGTATATCAAAATTTAATCAGGACTTTTATTTCTTCAATAAATACCTCAGATAAGGTATTCTCAGAGGTAGTATCGACAGACTTAAAAATCAAGCAGCTATGTAAGGATGTTGAAAGATTTGAGAGTAAAATAAGAAAAGAGAAGCAATTCAATAAAAAAGTTGCCCTTAACCAAGAATTACTTAATTTGAAAAAAGAACTACAAGAATTACAGAAGGCTTAGATATGCAAAAAAACACTCCACAAACACCAAATCTTACAGACAAAAAAATCGAAGAAATCGGCAAGATCTTCCCCAATGTAATTACCGAAAAAGAAGATGATCAAGGAAACACTGTAAAAGCAGTAGACTTTGATTTACTCAAGCAAGAACTCTCTAAACAAATTGTTGAAGATGATAATGAGAGATACAGACTCGATTGGCCAGGTAAAAAACGCTCACTGCTCAAGGCAAATACTCCAATAAACAAAACCTTAAGACCCGTGCGAGAAGATAGTGTCAATTTTGATACAACTGAAAACCTATATATTGAGGGAGACAATTTTGAATCCCTCAAAATCCTCCAAGAATCGTACCTTGGCAAAGTAAAGATGATCTATATTGATCCTCCTTACAATACTGGGAAGGACTTTGTTTATAGGGACAACTTTAAAAAATCTAAAGCTGAATATGAAGAAGAACTTGATATCGTCGATGAAGAAGGTGGTAAGTTAGTCAAAAATACCGATACTAATGGTAGGTTCCACTCCGATTGGTTATCAATGATGTATGAGAGATTGCTGATTGCAAGAGATTTACTCAAAGACGATGGAGTAATTTTTATTAGTATTGATGATAATGAGGTACATAATTTGAGAAAAATTGCAGATGAAATTTTTGGGGAAGAAAACTTTGTTGGGAATGTAGTAGTTGCAAAAGGGACAACAACTGGACAGGATGCTAATTTATTAGGAAGTAGCGTCGATCATATGCTTATGTATGCAAAGAGCAGTGATGATTTTATTCTAGGTGGATTGCCACTTAATGAAAAAGATAAAAAGAGATTTTCTAGCGAAGATTCCAATGGCAAATATTCCACATTACAGTTTAGAAAAACAGGCACCAACGATAGAAGAGAAGACCGACCTAATTTGTATTACCCCTTGATCGCTCCAGACGGAAAAGAAATTTACCCAATTGGACCGTCAGGTTATGACAGTTGTTGGAGGACAAATCTTAAAACTTTCAAAAAGTGGGAATCTGAAGGAATGGTTGAATGGAAAGAAGATAATGACGGTAATTTTAAGCCATATATTAAATACTATTTGGAAGGTAGAACAAAACAAGTTTCTAACTTGTGGGATGATATCGAAGGAAATAAGAAAGCATCAATATCTATAAAAGAGTTATTTGATAACAAAATTTTTGATTTTCCTAAGCCAATTGAGCTTGTCAAAAGATCTATGCTTATTTCTAATGCTGATGATGAGAGTATAGTGCTAGACTTCTTCTCCGGCTCCGCCACAACCGCCCACGCTGTCATGCAGCTTAATGCTGAAGATGGCGGCAATCGCAAATTTATCATGGTGCAAATCCCAGAAGAAACCGACGAAAGTAGCGAAGCATACAAAGCTGGATATAAATTCATCACAGATATCGGCAAAGAGCGCATTCGCCGAGCTGCTAAAAAAATTGAAGCAGACTACAAAGATAAACTAGCTAAGCGAGAAACACCACTTGATACAGGATTTAGAGTTTTTAAAGTAGACTCTACCAATATTGAAGATGTAGCGCGCCATCCTTCAGAGCTTACCCAAGAAAGCTTGATCGATTTGGTAGACAATATAAAACCTGATCGTAATCCTGAAGATTTGCTTGTAGAAGTAATGCTTAACTCAGGACTAGAACTATCGCTTCCAATTGTTAGGAAAGAAATTAATTACAAGACTGTATTCTTTGTAGCTGAGAACTCACTAGTTGCCTGTTTTGATAAAGAAATTGATGAAAGCTTGGTTGATGAAATCGCCAAGGTGCAGCCCTTACGCGTAGTTTTCAGAGATGCCAGCTTTAAGGACGATAAAGACAGAATCAATTTGGAAAACAGATTTAAGAGTTTATCACCAGATACTGTAGTGAGTGTAATCTAAACTATGAAACTTAAATTTAAGCAACAGCAATACCAAACAGATGCAGCAAATGCAGTGGCTAACTTATTTGTTGGACAAACGAGAGGTTTAAGAAAAGAAACCGTTGGTAGAACTGGGTTGTATGCTGATGAAATTTTTTCTAATAAAAAGTTGGAAATTAGTTCATCAACAATCTTTCAAAATCTTAAGGAAATTCAAAAAGAACAAGGAATTCCTACCAGTAAAGAATTGGCTGGACTAAACTTCACTGTAGAGATGGAAACTGGTACAGGTAAAACCTATGCATACACAAAAACAATGTATGAGCTAAATGAAAGATACGGTTGGAGTAAATTCATCATTATGGTTCCCTCAGTCGCAATCAGAGAAGGTGTACACAAATCACTTCAGATTACAGCCGATCATTTTCAAGAAATTTATGGAAAGAAAATACGATTTTTTGTGTATGACACAAAAAATAAATCTAATCTAGTAAACATCAGAAATTTTGCCAATACAGCTAATATTGAAGTTATCATAATGAACTATCAAGCATTTGCGTCCAGAAGCAAAGATGCTAGAAAGATTTTTCAGAAACTTGATAACCTGCAATCAGAAAAACCCATCGATATTATCAAACGATCTCGCCCTATTCTTATCATCGATGAACCACAAAAATTTGGCCCAACTGCTGAAGACTCCATAAAAGAATTTAACCCGCTTTTTATACTCCGATACTCTGCCACACATAAGGAAGAATACAACAAGGTATATAGACTTGATGCCATTGATGCTTTCAACCACAAATTAGTCAAAAAGATAAATGTCAAAGGCATAGAGGTTATTGGTGGCGGTGGTACAAACAGCTATCTTTTCGTTGATCGGATCATTGTTAAGAAAGACGCTTATCCTTCTGTAGTGGTAGAAATGGAGATAAAACAAAAAAACGGCATTAAAAAAGTTCTCAAAAACATTAACATTGGCGATAATTTGTATGAGTTGTCTGGAGAGCTGGAACAATATAAAGGTTTTGTTGTCAAAGAGATTGATGGCCGTACAGATGGGGTAACATTTACCAACGGCATTGAGGTTGATGTTGGTCAAACTATTGGTGACGTGAACGAAGATCACATTAGAAGAATCCAGATTAGGGAAACAATACAATCACATTTACAAAAAGAACGAGTACTTTATAAGAAGGGTGTGAAAGTCTTATCACTCTTTTTTATAGACGAAGTGGCCAAATACCGTCAATACGATGACAGCAATAACGAAATTCCCGGCGAGTATGCGCAAATTTTTGAAGAAGAGTATGAACGTGCCATAGCTCAAAATGAATTATTTGATCCGGAATATAACAGTTACCTAGAAAAGCATCCTGCTAGAAAAGTTCATCAGGGATACTTTTCCATTGATCGAAAAGGGCGATTTACCGATTCTCAAGTAAAGCGTGGTGAAGAAAGCAGTGATGATGTGAGTGCCTATGACCTGATCATGAAAGATAAGGAACGACTGTTAAGTTTTTCTGAATCTACACGTTTTATCTTCTCTCACTCGGCTTTGCGAGAAGGTTGGGATAATCCAAATGTTTTTCAAATTTGTACACTGAAGCAATCAAGTTCTGACATCAGTCGAAGACAAGAAATCGGCAGAGGTTTAAGAATATGTGTTAACCAAAACGGTGACAGGATGGACTTTGAAA
>Ga0210043_1000874_pt1 | contig 29875 bp, 28 predicted proteins | sample CryGeymet201501t_FD_183990 | JGI IMG/M metagenome (GOLD analysis project Ga0210043, IMG submission 183990) | Groundwater microbial communities from Crystal Geyser aquifers in Utah, USA - Crystal Geyser metaG 2015-01t (SPAdes) (version 2) | ecosystem: Environmental > Aquatic > Deep subsurface >... | reverse complement strand
TTTAATGGGTATTGCGAGCGCACGAAGCAATCCACGTTTTCGTCCGTTGTCATGGATCGCCACGTCACTCCACTATCGTTCCATTCCTCGCGAAGACGGTGAATGTCGTCACTGTACATCGTCTTCGCCTGCCTGCGCAGACAGGCGAGTCGCAACGAAGCGATCCACGTTTCACCTAATCCCTCTATCCTCCCCACCGTGGAGGTTCCTCAACCGAGGGTCTATTTTGATTTTGCGGTGGGCGTGGTGGAATAGGAGTCACATAATTAGGGGTATCAGATATCGGTCGGCGAAGGTTGTCCTGCGAAGAAGTATAGACTGGTTCGTAATTAAGTCCACCAACCAAACCTTCACGTTGTTCTGCGGGATGAGCCATATCGTCCGCCATGGTGCGTAGGGGTGGCACTACTGGCGCTACATAGGGAGCGATGTCCGGAGTAACTCTAGTAGTATCAAACGGTGTCGCTGGTGTCGGGATATTTGGTAAAATTGGTTGAATTTCAATCTTGTTCTGCTCCACTACTTCTTCTAATTTAACTGGAATTTGACCTAATTCAGAATCTTCTTCTTCGCTATCAATCGGCTCAAATTCTTCTGGCGGTTGCCAGTTAGGGTCTGAAAGTGGTGCCAAAAAGTCTAGTACGTCCGCCCCCAGCAACGCCGCCGTCCGCGGATCCAGCCCGAGCTCTTGCTGGAGAAGTGGCACAGTGTCTTCAATGCGGTAAAAACCAAGGATGATATCGCCAACTGTAGCAGTAAATAATTTATTTTTATCAGACTTATGAAGGTTATATTTTTTAGCAATAGAAAATAGTAAGTCATCACTTGCTTTAGAAGAAAAGAAATACTTTTGTTTTGGAGTACTATTATTATAGATACCGTAGGATGTGTCCCTGTCAATCATATATGTATATTTTACCAGAATCGGTCACGGTGTTTGTTTGTTGGTCTTGTTAAGTAGTCTTGTCCAGTAGATTCGGCTCCAGGCGCTGCCATATTTGTTTCAATGTTATTTAAGACATTTTGCGGTAGTTTCGCTTCAGCAATTTCTTTGAGAACTGATTCAGATAGATATGGAATAGCCCCTATATTTTCAAGAAGTTCAGTAGGAAGTTTGACAATCTCTTTTGGACTTCGTTTTTCCATAACTTCTTTGATCGAGGCAGGAGTGATACCTACCTTCAAAGCCGCCTTCCAATCATCCTTGAAGGTAGCTTTTTGACCTGTACCAAGTACCTTACTATCTTTGGCCAACTTCTCAACTTGACTATTAGTAAGGAGTTTAAGATTTGTCGGGTTAGTCAGCCAACTGTCACCAAGTGTTTCAAGTTCATCAAAGGTGAGACTTGGTACTTTGGTGGTATCAATCCTAGAAGTTGCAGGGTCAGTAATCCTCGTAGTAATTTTTCCAGTAACTGTTGTTGAAACAGCACTTCTCTCTTTTGGAGAAAATTCGTCATCTTTTGCTTCTGATAGCTTAGTGATTTGTGATTGAGTCATTGCTCCAACAATATTACTGTATTCTAAAGAACCAACTTTATGCTTTTGGAGTGCTTCAATAAGTTGGGTTTGGCTAGCATCCCGTACTGCTCTTTCAAGTGCAGGTCCCCCAGCAGTTGCATTGGCGCTTATATCTTGCTGGGTTCGCGCATCTGAAGTGCGGGTTGCTAAAGCGTGGTCTCTAGTTTTACGATTTTCTTTCCATTTTCCTTGTGGAGAAGATTTGTATGCCTTATCAGCTGCATCACGAACCCCAGTGTACTTAGTAAGACCGATACCGACGGCTCTAGCTACCACGTTATTACTTGTTGCCATCCTATCAATACTTCCACGCGTTGCCCGTGCCCCTAACCCAGTCACAATTCCCTGCGCGCCCTTTCTCAATCTTTGCCCCACGGCGATACTGGCGGTGGCACCAGTGGCGCCCATTTTTTGGGCGACTACTAATGAGGCGAGTAAGAAACCAATCACCATAATAAAAAAGGAAAACGTTCCTAAAGAAGTTATGCCTGGTTGTGCTCCCGGATTAAAGTTAAAAATCTCAGCCGGATTGGTGCCTGTTATGGTACCATAACCGTTTATTACGCGTATCGATAAATAAAGCATAAAAATAAAAGCTGGGGCAAAAAATGCCTTGCCTAAAAAACCACTCCAATATTTTTTTGAATAACCACTCATCGAAGGAAAAACCCAGCCCAGAAATAATAGGGGTGAAAAAACTAGGTAAAGATTTAAGCCAATATAGCGTAGTAATAGCATAATCCCCCCAGCAGCGAAAACGAACGCTGTAACTACAAATATTAACAAAATTCCAAAGATATAACCTAGAGGAATAGTACCGTAATTTCCTCCGGGTACGCTCATTATGCCACTCAAACTCATTGCGTTTGTAAAGGTGGTTGTAATTGTTCCACCATCTTTAGGTACCATAGCTTGATAAATTTGAGTAGCGGCTTGGTTGGAAAAATCAACAACAAATTTAGTTATAAAAAGACTAAAATTTACCAACAAGGCGGCGGCCACCAGATACCCAATGGAGCGTTGCGCCGAGTTATTTAATCCCAGAATCATCTGAAAGCCGATATAAACCAGACCGAAGATAAGGGTGAGATTGAAAATATTCCGTATTATCCCCCAAAGTTCATCAATAACAAAACCAGTTCCACTATTTATATACTTGTCGCCAAAACCAATCACAAAATTATCTACAGCATAATCAAAAAAATCCCCAAATCCACTTAATAAAACTCCGAAAGTGGTTACAACAAATTCATGTAGGGCTTTTCTTAACCATACAAAGTTTGTATCTGTCACTACTGTCGGATTTTCTACCACTACAGGGTCTCCTGGTGCTACTGGTGCTTTAGGAGCAGCCGGATCTGGTGCTGCTGGAAGACCACTGGGCGGAAGGTCAACTCTGGGGTCGAGTGGTATTGATGGTGGTGTCGGTAATCTATCATCTGGATCACCCTCTATAGCTAAAGATACACTAGGTAGTAAAAATACAAATATAAAAAACAACCCCACCAAAGCCATGGTTATTTTATGAGTTGGTAATTTGAATATTGACATGGTTGTTTAATTTGTGTCCCCCCACTTCGTTCCTTTGTTATTTTTATCCTGTCCCCTCTCCCTTAATCCACTTATTGTACCCTACTGTAATATCTGACCCCATTCCACCCGTTTTGTTTCTAGGACAAAAGCGGAGGTGAGTTTGGCACTATTCACTAACTCAAGGTATTGGGTAGCGACCTCTTGTTGTATATCAGTGGCAGTTTGGGTGGAGTTGGCATTTATGGATGCGTTGTCATAATCGGAGATAAGAACATTAAGGTCAAAAATATTGGCAGTTACTTGTGTTTTGTAGCTATTAGCTTCAGAAATTAATTCGTACAAAATAGACTCTGAAGCAGTTGGGGTAATATCTTCTCCGACTGTAATGGTAATAGGGGTACTGGTGGAGGAAGAATCGGTACCAGTGACCAGTCCGTCAATAACAACAGTTGAAGTAGGGGTAGAGGTTGATGTCGTCGTAGCACCCATAGCGATTAACTTGTTATTTGCAGTGGCAATAGTGCTATCAATTAAAGTAAGGAATGATTGTTCAATTTCTAATGATTGACTCAGACCAGTCCTGGTTAAATCGGAACTAAGTCCATTTGATTGATTAACGGCCGCATCAATGTATGGTTCAGTGGAACTGGCACCACTGCCATCGTCATAACTATAGTCCGTGTAGCCAGTACCACCACTTAGTCCGAGTAAGCCACTAATACCTTGCATAGCTTGGAGCGTTAATTGATTGATCAGAGCGCCGATAATTTCATTAATCTCATCGGCTTCAATTAAGGTGCGTGGTCCAGTGGAGAGTTGAAAGGTTAAGGCCTCGCTAATAACCTTGCCGGGAGTAGTAATAGTACATTTTCCACTACCACTACTGGCTCCGTTGATACCTTCACAAATCTTTTTTGAAAGAAAGCCGTCGCCCCAGTTAGCAATTTCTTTTTGTTGCCCGGCTTCATTGATGAGGCGAATGTTTAGTTTGGATTGTGCCTCTAAATACGCTCCGTAAGGCGTATTTTGCGGATTACTAGTCACCTTTAGCCATTGATCCCAGCCACTCATTGTCCCCTGCATGAAATTTTCAATATTGTCTTTGATACCAGTTACCGTACAGGCAGTCGGTCCTGAGGGCATACCACTACGGGCTTGAGCATAGTTGATAGAGAGGGCGGCCTGGACATCGAGCTTAAAAGGAGAACAAATAAATTCACCAATTCCCCCCAAACTCTTGATGTATTCACCGGCAACGCTATCTAAGGCATCGAGTAAAAAGCCATTAAAATCAGTAATAAAAGCCGGACTACCTTGAAAGCCGGAGTTAATCCAATTAACCAAACTCTGGGTCATGGAACTAACCATTTGTTTAGCAATCGCCCAACCGATGCCATCAAGGACGTTTTCCTTGAGAAAATTACCAGCGGTCGCTCCGGCTGTCGTTCCCTCAAAGACGGAATTGATTTTTTGGGTTAATTCGGTAGCAAAATTACCCAGCCCCGCTCCAGCTTCGGCTTTTTTAACCGGGAAGGCAAAAGATGAAAACACTAAGGTGGAAGAAATAATAAATATAAGCGTTGCCTTAGAAATTAATTTAAAGATTTTTTTCATAGATTATTGGTAATTAGGATCAAAAACCACGAATAAAATAGCCGGATCATTTGGCGCAAAGACCGAAGCGTATGGCAAAATCGCATTGTACATATTTTCCAAGGCTACCTTAAGACCAGTGGCGTCATCTTGGTAGCGCTTGATACGCATCAAAGAAACGACTGGGTCAGTAAACACTAATTGCATGTCACTCAAGCTCTGGTAGAGGGCTTGGTAAACATTGATAAGATCCAGATGTTGTTTTAAAAATTGTTCTGGTACGGGGGTAGCGATAGATTGGTCACGGACGTTTTTGTAGACATTAATTAGAGGAACTAATTTTTTTAATTCCTCTGGATCTTCGTTTCTCACCGCGCGCTCGAGAATGGTTATTTCGTCTTCATAACCGGCTTCCGGTACATCATTGTTTAAAATAATTTGTGCCATGGTGTTGGCATAAGTACGGACGGCTGCAGGAGACATCGGGATGGTGGTCACATTGTTTGGTTTGTAAATCACATCTTTGACAGTGGCCCGGAGACGATCAGCGGTCTGTTGAATAATATCAGTTTGTGAAGGCCCAACATTGCCATAGGCCTTTCCTCTCATTATGGACTGAAACAATTGGATACCGACCTGGTCAGTCAAAGTGTTTGGTATTTCGTAGGAAACAGAAGACGTACTGTCGTTTAAAATCAGTGGTGTTTTAGAAACAAATTCCTCGCGCCAGTCCTCAACCCCGTTTTGATCATTGTCAGAAACGGCGATGAAAGTATGGGGTTCTGCTGGCATGGCCGAAGTATAGACACTGGCAGTTACTGGTTGGGTGCTTTTACTAAAATTACTGATGATGTATGAACCAGCCATTAAAGCAAAGCCAACTAAAAATGCTCCGGTTATTTTTTGGTTACCTAACATACACTCATAGTATAGCAAGTCATTACTATAAATTAGATCACCTGGTGAAAAAGGTGTGCAGTTCTCGCTGGTTAAGGAGTGTTGAAAGTTGTTGATAATAAGTGGATAAAGTATAAGCAATTCACTTCACCTATACTGTTTCTGGATCGCCACCCAGCTCCAGTTTCTTAAATAGTATATTTTTAGTCATGTTCATATACAAGGCACTTTGTTTATCTTGTCTTATTTCGTACTTGTTTGGAAAATGAAGCTGGGCAAGCTGTCACTCCGCTGTGGCTTCGTTCTTCACGAAGACGCCTTGTTTCCGTGCCGTCTTTGCGAACCGCAGTGAAGCAATCCACGTTTGTGTGTTTTCATGGGTCGCCATGACAACAGTGTTAAAGGTGTTTTAATTAGCACTGCCACCGTTTATTTGGCAAATATTTGTGAAAGTTCGGCCGTCAATTTTAACCATAAAGGAAGAGCAATGGTCTCGGCTCTGGCATCTAATGGAATTTGCAGGTTTTGGAAGACGTTTTCTAAATCAGTGCGGAGGTAGTTATGGGCTAAATTAGCTAGTAATTGTTTGCGTTTCTGTCCAAAACCTAAGTGCAAAATGGTAAAAAACAACTCCTGTTTTTCAACAGTGGGTAAATTATCATGACTAATATCGGTTATTTGCAAAATAGCGGAATCAACTTTGGGGGCTGGACTAAAATGACCGCTGGTGACAGTCTTAATATATTTTGGGGTGCCAAAGGCCTTGACTGATAATGATAGAATGGACTCCTTATGTTCGCGCGCGATGCGTGCAACTACCTCTTTTTGCATTAAAAAAACAACAGTACTGGGCTGAATTTGGTTTTCCAAAAAAATTCGCAACAAAAATCCCGATAAATAATAAGGAATATTAGCAATAACCTTGAAAGTGTGGTTAGTTAGACCGAACTTTTCTAAGGGGAGGGTACGAATATCTTCAGCTACGATTACTAATTTTCCGGATGCTATTTCTTGAGTAAAAGTTTCCTTTAATATTTCCACAGCTCGATTATCTGTTTCGATGGCTATAACAGATGCACCCCGTGAGAGAATTTCCCGAGTCAGTGTTCCTGTCCCTGGGCCAATTTCTAAGATAATATCACTCTCTTCTATTTCTCCAGCTTCACACATCCAACGTGGCACAACTGCACTAGTGAGGAAATTTTGCCCCAAGGATTTTTTAGGAGTAAAGGGTTGATGCTTGGTAACTTTATGGATTGGTGAAAATGGTTTTTTCATGGTGGCAGATCTTTATCTGCGAGCATACATATATATGTATAGAAATACAAGGGCTGGTCAATGAATCGACACACCCCATTTACTGCCGTCTTGCGAGTCGCCAAGAAGCAATCCACGTTACCAATCAACACACTCAATACTACCAATAAAAAGTTTTGAATTAAATATAATACTGCGGTTAATCGCAGTATTATATTTATTTTTGGCAAACAAAAAATAGGTAGCTCTGATTTATCTTAATCCAAAAAAATAGTGGTTTCGTAGCCGGAAGAAGTGTCACCAAAACCGCGCGGGTTTTTACTCTCAATATATTTAGTACTGATGTCGTTAAGAAAAGAGGAAGGGACGTTTATTCTTTGACTACCATAAATGGTGCGCATATGAGCATAACTCAAAAATAATTTTTTACCAGCTCTAGTCAGGGCGACATAAAATAATCTTCTTTCTTCTTCATGATCAGTCTCGGCATCATCCAGTCGCTCGTGGGGAAAAAGACCTTCCTCTAATCCACTAATAAAAACATCAGGGAATTCCAGACCCTTAGCTGAGTGGACAGTCATCAAACGAACAGCATCCTGTTCTTCTTTGTCTTTTAATTCATCCTGATCACTTTGCAGAGCAGCGTTTTCTAATAAGGCCTCTACCGCGTCTTCTGGGTCAAGCTCACTATACCGGGCAGCTAGAGTAACCAACTCACGCAAATTTTCCAATCGAGATAAATCATCTTCAGTACCACTCTTTTTCAGTTCGGTTTCTATTCCAGTTCTGGCGATAATAAACTTAACCGTATCCATAATGGGCTTGGTACGAGCGGTATCGGCAATGTCTACCATAATTTGATCAAAACGAGCTACTTTTTCTAAAATTACCCCCTTAAGTTCACCTCGCTTCCCCTCCATTACCTTGAGCATAGTAATCTTACCAATACCGCGCGCTGGTTCATTTATCACCCGGGCCAAGTCAGCCGTACCGCCGGGATTTAGAGCTAACCTAAGATAGGATAAAACATCTTTCACTTCTTTACGTTCAAAAAACTTGGTGCCTAAAAGTTGGTATGGTACCCCGTAGTCTAAAAATGCTTCTTCCAAAACTCTAGATTGGAAGTTGGTGCGATAGAGAACCGCAATTGAGGATGGGGATGTCCCGTCTGCTATCAAATCCTTAGCAGTCTTAGCTATATATTGTGCTTCATCAATACCACTCATGGCTACATAGAGAGAAATCTTCTCGCCCTCTTCGTTACTGGTAAAAACTTCTTTACTAACACGGTTTTTGTTTTTAACGATGACGTCATTTGAAGCCCCAATAATATTTTTGGTGGAGCGATAATTTTCTTCCAATAAAATAGTTTTAGTATTGGGAAAATGTTTTTCAAACTGTAGAACATTTTTAATATCTGCCCCTCGCCAAGAATAAATATTTTGATCAATATCCCCCACCACACAGAGGTTGTGTTCCTTACCAGTCAAAAGTCTAACAATTTCAAATTGCACCCGATTGGTATCTTGATATTCATCAATATGAATATATTGATAACGATTTTGGAGCACTTCACGCACGTGCGGGTATTCCTCTATTAGTCGCAGAGTTTTTATTAGTAGGTCATCAAAATCCAAAGCATGTTCACCGCGCATAATTTCTTCGTAATGTATCCAGACCTCAGCGGCCACTCGGTCGGGATAAGACGAGGACGTTTCCTTAAATTCAATCGGTGTTTTGGCGTCACCTTTGGCCCGAGAAATTTTGCCGAGAATTTTTCGCGGTTCAAATTCCTTCGGATTGTAGTTGGCACGCTCCAGAGACTGTTTGATGGCACGCAAACTATCACTTCGATCATAAATGGTAAAGTGACGCCTTAATCCCAGGACATCATGATGCTCTCGCAAAATCCGTACCCCAAGAGCGTGAAAAGTGGTTACTGTTGGCATCCCATCAATTACTGCTCGGTCGGAAGGTGGAAACTCATGAACTAATTTTTCCACTCTCTCACGCATCTCCTTGGCCGCCTTATTGGTAAAAGTAACAGCCAAAATATTTTTTGGGGCTATCCCCTGATGAATCAGATGGACGATACGGTGAGTAATAACACGAGTTTTGCCAGATCCGGCTCCTGCCAAGACAAGAAGAGGTCCTTTAATAGTAGTAACGGCTTCTAGTTGCGGTTGATTAAGACCAGTTAAATATGAGGTGTCTAACATATTGTCGCCTACTATAACACACCTACCCCATAAACTACATAATATATATACTGTAACGTCAACAGTTCTAAAGACGGCTTATTCACAACCTATTTTTTGGCTATAAACGGCCCACTGAGAAAAGTGTATTACGTCAATTGTGCTTACTGTGCGATTTAGTAGAATTATCGACATACCAAATAAGCGGTAACAAACTGGAGCGAGAGATGCTCTTTTTATTTCAGACATATTCCGTAATGAATGCTAGGCGGCGAGTCCATAAACAACTTTATATACAACCCAACAACCAAGAGTCTGAACCTCCTTTAGATACTTTATCGTATCATTCCGGTCAGATAAAAAATACAAGCAATACTACACTGCGAACAGTTGAGTTATTTATGGTGGTCTCAGCCGTGGCAATTCCTTTCTTGGTTCACGCCAGCTTATTTCAAAATTTTATAAAATCCAATATCACCGCAGCAGAAACAGCTGTACCTGAGGTTGTTAAAACTGGTTCGTCACTGGATATTCCTGTTTTGTCAGCTGTGCAAAATTCTAATTTAAATGATGCACTCGGCGGCGGTGATGTTTTGGCTCAAGATAATGCTTTGATTTCAACTGGCCCAGTTGGGGCTGATGAGATTAGTGCTGCTAAGCATACTACAGGCGAGATTAGCGTTTATACCGTTCGGGACGGCGACTCACTGTCACAGATAGCCGAGATGTTCGGAGTCACTACTAATACCATCTTATGGGCAAATGATATTCCGCGTGGTAAATCCATCCAGCCGGGAGATACTCTAGTCATTTTGCCCGTTGTAGGAGTTCGACATATTGTCAAGAAAGGTGACACGATTGGTTCAATTGCAAAAAAATATGATGGTGATGCCGAAGAAATTATTTCCTACAACCAACTAGCATCTGCTACTGATCTAACGGTGGGAGAAACATTAGTAATTCCAGGAGGTGAATTACATACAAGTGAACCAGTAAAGAATAGTGCGGGGATATCAGTTAAGTCAGTTGGTGTTTCTGGTGGAGGGTGGTTGGTAAAGCCGGTTCCCGGGGCAATTAAAACTCAAGGTCGTCATGGTTATAATGCGGTTGATTTTGGACTTCCCGTTGGTTCCCCCGTTCATGCTGCCTCCGCCGGAGAAGTGATTGTTTCCAAAAGTTCTGGTTGGAACGGTGGTTATGGTCAATACATTGTAATTCGTCATAGCAATGGAGTTCAGACACTATATGCTCACCTTTCTCGAAACGATGTTGGTGTTGGCTCTTATGTAAGTCAAAATCAAGTCATTGGTGCTTCGGGTAATACCGGTAAAAGTACCGGACCACATCTTCATTTTGAAGTCCGCGGTGGCACGAATCCTTTTTAATTTTAAATTACAAAAGTAATTTTTACCATAACAACCACACCGTTCGCTGTCGTGGATTGCCGCGTCACTCGTTTGTCAGCTCCTTCATCGCAAAGACGCAACGCTTCGTTCATGTAACGTCTTTGCGAACGATAGTGAAGCAATCCACGTCGTCATTTTTTTCTGAATCACCGTGTTCTCGTTCCCGCTGGTGGCAACAATCATATATCGCGATTAATCGCGATATATGGGGCCGGGTTCTTTATTGTTAATATGCTATAAGCATACTCTGTTTAGTAAATTTGCTAGAATGTAAATATATGGTAATTCAATCTCCCAAATTGGTGTATTTATTTGCACTCTGGTCTGGAAAGTCTAGTCTAGGTAAAGCCACAGTTTTTTATCCATTTATATTTATTAGTAATAAAAATGATATCCCCGACTGGTTGTTGCGTCACGAACGCATCCATCTTAGACAACAAAGTGAATTGTTGATAATTGGTTCCCTACTCTTAAATTCATTTGAATACTTATTTGCTTGTTTTGTCTTACATAAAACATCATATGATGTATATTTATGGACTTCGGCAGAGCAGGAATCCTACCTTAATCAACACAATGAACACTATTTAGATAACAGAAGAATGTTTCAGAGATTTAAATATATTTTAGATAAGCGACATATTGTTACAAGAAAGGATGGAACAGTTGAAATTAATTAATTACATCTTCACCCGATATTGTAGTGCTTCATAAACATGGTCGGGTTCGATTTGCAGGGTGCCGGCCAAGTCGGCGATTGTTCTGGAGACCTTAATTAAACGGTGATAACTGCGGGGTGATAAATTTAGTTTAGCTGAAGATAATTTTAGTATTTCTTTAACTTCGGGTGTAAGAATAATAATATCATCGATATCTCGGCTAGTCATTTCGGCATTAGTGGTGACCCCTCTCCCCTTTAGACGATCGTGTTGTTTTTCTCGGGCGGCGGCTACAGCTTCTCTGGCAATTGACGTCTCGCCCTCGTTTCTGGTCAGGTTGGTTAAAGTTTCGTACGGGACGTGTGGTACTTCAATCCACAAATCTATTCGGTCGAGAATCGGCCCAGAGATTTTGCCTTTGTAGGTTTCTTGCATGGCTCGCGCTAAATCAGTGGTGCCGTCTTCGCTTCCCCGATAGGGATTCATGGCAGCGACCAGGATAAAGTCAGCGGGAAAGAGTGCTGTACCTTGGACGCGCGAGATTGACACCACTCGATCCTCTAGTGGTTGACGTAAGGCATCGAGTGCCCGTCTTTCAAATTCTGGAAACTCATCCATAAATAAAACTCCCTTGTGTGCCATTGTCACTTCCCCTGGTCTGGGGTGAGTTCCACCACCCACTAGGGCGGTGTATGAGGCGGTATGGTGTGGGGTACGAAATGGTGGAATGGCACTGATTAAATTTTCGGTTTCTCCAGCAATGGATCTAATGGCACTGACTTCGAGTACCTCACTGCGTGTCAGTGGGGGAAGAATTCCCTGAAAGGCGCGCGCCAACATTGTTTTGCCGGTGCCGGGTGGACCAACCAAAATCAAATTGTGTCGACCAGCGGCCGCAATCAAAAGGGCACGTTTAGCACTTTCTTGGCCTTTGATATCTTCAAGCATAACGCTTCCATCAGTCCATGTTGATTCTATATCAGTAGCTGGCTGAGGGGAGATGCTTTGGTGTAATTCATGGTTAACATCAATATGGCGAATCACCTCATCTAAAGAATTGGCGGGAATAATATTGATGTCGTCAACACAGGCCGCCTCAGCTGCGTTTGCTACTGGGACAATAATTTCGGTAAAGCCCAGTTGGCGGGCTGTTTGGACAATTGATAATACCCCGCGGACTCCTCGCAAACTACCATCGAGAGCCAGTTCGCCAACATAGATTCGTCTGGTGCCATCAGGAGTAACTAGGCCTGCGACTTGTAAATAAGCCAAGGCAATCGGTAAATCAAAAAGTGGCCCTTCTTTTTTTATGTCAGCTGGTGCCAACGAAATAACAATTTTGTGATTTTTACTTTTAGGTGAATCATAGCCGGAATGTTTGATGGCACTACTGACACGGTCTTTGGATTCTTCGATGGCCTTACCAGCTAAGCCAACAATAGAAAAAGAATGCAGACCCCGGGTGAGGTCTGCTTCAATACTAATTAGAGTACCACCAAGGACATGAGGTTGAGCAGTGTAAATTTGCGTTACACTCATATGACTTTATGCTAGAGGCAATGATGACTCTTCGTCTAGATGTGCCAGACAAGTGCGGGCAGCCGGGTTTGCATCTAACCGTTTTGGTTCAATTTGTTCGTTACATACTTCACAAATTCCATAACTGCCATTTTCTATTTTATTTAACGCCCGAACAATGTTGTGATAACGAGTTTCAAGTTCGGCTAGTGTGGCCACTCTCTCGTCGGCATCTTCAACATCATCAGCACGGAGGTTTTCGTCGGCATCGGTTTGGTCAATATCATCGGTGCGTACTTCCCAATCATCAGTATCGGTATGATGTATAGCAATTTCTTTTAACTCATTCATTACTGCCTGCTTCTGTTCAGCTAACTTACTAGCAAATATTTCAATATTATTCATAGTCTATTTATAATAACACGTTATCTAATAAGGAAAGTTATGGTTGTTTAAAATCATTTGAGAGGTTTAACCAGGTGGTGGTATTAGTTGTAATTAGGATTTGATTAGGAGAAATAAAGCCGTAGACGATATGTTCTTGACCATCATCTTCAAACAAAATTCGCACATCAATAGTATTAATTGAACTATCACCAAAAGCAGTCAAACTTGAAATTATTTTAGATGAGCGGACGGTAGGGCCAAATAAAGGATCCAGATCATTACTCATGTTTAGCTCCCATTGTAATAGACCCCCTTGGGCGGTCGTTTTGTTATTGGTGTTAATTACTATCCAGGGCTCATTATGATAAAACCCAAAGGCTATATGTTCAAGAGAAGAAACAAAGTCTGGTGCCAGGTCAAAACCTAATAATGGGAGTAAGGTTGAGCCGGTTACTTCTCTGCCGTCAATAGGTGAAAGAAAAACCAATTCTGTGACGCTCTCCTCGGGGTTATTTTTTTCTTGTAGCTGAGCAAAAATTTTCTTTTTTTCTGTTTCAGCAATAACTTCATGGTATTGGGTAGAAGGATTGAATATGGTTGGAGTATAGTTGTTTACAACAACGATGGCATTCGTACTTGAAGTGGTTAATTTATTTACGACTAAATACATTGCTAGGCCAATAGTTACTACAACTAAAGTATAAATGACAACCCGGTTGGGATTTTTAATTGGTTGGAAACTTCGAAGTAAAATAAATAGTCGCGACAATATACTTGACTTATTTTCAATCTGGTCAGGTGACTCATTAAAATATTCCTCAGACAGAACTTCATCCGAACTGTCGATTATTTTGTAGTCGTCTAATTCTGATGGTAGTTTTTCTAATCCCTCAGATTTTGTTAATGAAGTCTTTTCTACTTCCGTATTTTTAGGTTGGTTTATCTCGGGCTGGGGCACTTCTTTTATTATTGGTTTAATTTTTTCTTTATTAAACGGCGGTAGAAGAATAATCGGAACTTTTGGTTCAGTTATTGTTGTTAATACCGGCTCAGCTTTTGAAACGGTAGGAAAAATTATTTTTTTATTTTCTTCGGCGGTTGACCGAATTACCTCTTTACTATCCTTGGTTGAGCGGTCCATGATGGAATGTTCTGCCATAGTATTGTGTTTATCAACAAGGGCAATTTTATTGGCTTTTATTAGCGCCAAAACATCAGCATGATCTGTGTTGATGGTACGTCCAGTGGTTGATATGGCTTTTTGAATTACACCTTTACGACGTTCTGCTTGAGGAATAGTGTATTTTGGCTTCTTGCTTTCGGTATAATCAGTTACTTTTCTTTTCCACCATTTATGAAGAGCCGTGGCTACTTCAGTGGTGAAATGAAAACGCTTATGTTTAGAATCGGTTATGATGGTGGCTTCATAAGATTTGTCACGGACATTTTTTTGACCAGTCACCTTACTAACCGCCTTTTGCGTTGCTTGAGTCAGTGAACTATATTTTTGAATTGGTAAAGAATTTTCAGAATTTGATTTAGTATTTTCATTTGTTGACTTCTGGTAATTGGTATTTTTTATGATTGTTTCCCCATCATGATGAGATGGCTTAACTACACTGTTGTTGTCTTCGACGATTATGCCAGTAGTTGGCGTCTGTACTGAGTTGGTAGATGCCTTGCCTGTACCACGATTAACCTCAAGGTCGTGAGCAAATGTTCTAACCTTGGGAATAGATTTTTTATTTTTGACATCAGTATCCATTATCTCTAGTATCTCATATTTTGAGTTTTTTTTGGACAATTATTATGAGTACTCGGTGACTATAAAATCCGTCCTGTTTACACAGGGCGGATTTTACTTGAGATGATTAATTTATATTATTTTGTTCTCTCTGTTGGATTAACTCCTTTATTTTTTGCAAAGTCTGGATCTATTTGTTTAATAGATAGGCCAATCTTCCCATCTTCAATCTTACTGATCACTGTCTTAACTACATCTCCCTCGGCTAATAATCCGTCAAGTTTTTCTAAGCGGAATGGTGCAATTTCTGAAATATGAATCAAACCTTCATTAAAGTCGTCGAGCTTAGCAAAAGCACCAAAGGTAGCCAGACGAGTAATAGTAACAGTAACCATCTCCCCTACTTTGTAGACTTTAGTTAGAGACCTAATTTTCTCAGCAGCAATTTCAGCACTACCGTTTTTGCCTGTAATAAATACCGTTCCGTCTTCCTCAATGGTAATCTCCTCTACTCCACTCTCGTCCTTTATTTTGTTGATGGTTTTACCACCACCACCAATTACTAATCCGATTTGTTCTGGCAAAATTGTTAAGGACATAATTTCTGGTGCTCGAGAAGAAATATTTAGTCGCGGTTCAGAAATGACATCTTTCATCATTTCCAAAATTTGCAGACGAGCCAACTTGGCTTTTTCTAACGCCCCTTCAAGGATATGGAGTGGTATACCGCCTACTTTAACATCCATCTGAATAGCAGTAATTCCGTCTTTGGTGCCGGCTACTTTTAAATCCATGTCACCATGCTCATCTTCTGGACCCTGAATGTCAGTTAGAAGTTTGTAATCATCACCGTCAATCATTACTCCAGAAGCAATTCCCGCTACTGGTTTTGTAATGGGAACACCTCCATCCATTAGTGCCAAAATACTGGCGCAAACTGAACCCATAGAACTTGATCCGTTACTGGACATTGTCTCCGAGACGAGGCGAATTGTGTAAGGAAATTTTTCCTTGGTTGGTATTACTGGAGTCAGGGCTTTTTCTGCTAGGGCACCATGACCGATCATTCTCCGATTAAAGCCACCGACTCTCCCAGTTTCACCAACTGAAAAAGGCGGAAAATTGTAATGGTGCATAAAGCGTTTACTGCCATCGCGGTCTTCGATGGTATCTATAATTTGGGCTGACTCTGGCCCGCCGAGAGTTAGAGCAGTGAAGATGTGAGTGTCTCCCCGATAAAAAATACCGGTACCGTGAAGAACTGGTGAAATTCCCCCCGCTTGTCCATAAAGTGGCCTGACTTCATCAAACCTACGTCCGTCTGGGCGCCTATCTTCTACTATGGCACCGTGGTGAATAGTATTGTTAATTCTGTCTTCAAAATAATCATTGGCTGTTCCGCTAGAGATACTTTCCTCAAGTAGTGCCACAGCTTTCAAGAACTCCTGCTTTAGAATATGGAGGTGATGCTTACCAGTAAGATTTGAGAACATCGTATCCCGCAACTTGTCAGCAAACAATGTAGTGAATAATGAAGCCATGGCTTCAGGGATTTCTCTCTTGGTAATTGATAATTTTTTCTTACCTATTTTGGTCACTATTTGTTTTTGAAATTCCTCCAGCTGACCATGCAATACGGTGGCTGCCTCCAGGACGGCCATGACGTCCGCCTCCTCCATATCACTAGCGGCCGTTTCTATCATGTTGATGGTGCCTTCTTTACCACAGGCCAAAATCTCAAAATCTAGCTGATTATTGGCTCGTTCTATATAAGTTGGATTTATGGTAATTTTCTCACTCTCTCGATTGCGAGCAATTCTGATAGCTCCGATCGGACCGTCCCAGGGAATATTTGAAACAGACAAAGCCAGGGAGGCACCGATGACACCAAGGACATCGGGGTCATCCTCACCCATGGCAAGAACGGTGACCACGACCTGAATCTCATTTCTAATGTCATGATTAAAAAGTGGTCTAATAGTGCGGTCAATAATTCTGGCAGACAGCACCGCCTCTTCGCTCGGCTTTCCCTCACGCCGCATGAAACGACTACCGAGGATAGCACCGGCAGCATAAAACTTCTCCTCGAATTCTACTGACAGTGGAAAGTAGGGCATGTTCGGCTGTTCATTTTCACTCATAACAGCTGTCGCCAAAATAACTGTCTCACCATAGTGAAGCATCACCGAACCATTTGCTTGCCCAGTTAAATCATTAAATTCTGCCACAAGGATTTTACCCGCTAAATCCATCTCAAAGCTTTGTTTTTGCATGTGTCATTTTCTTTATTTTGAGATCGGCATGTTTTAGATTTCAAAATTTGAAATCTATCTACCTGCCGAACTCACTTATTAATATGCTGAGCATAACAAAACCACCGGCGTGCACAAGTGCCCTAGGGTGGTTTTGTTATGTAGGATGTTGACTATTTTTATTTTAAGACAAATTCAAACTTCTTATAAATCATCCGTATCAGTCCCTACTACTTTTTTAATTTGTTTCCGGAGGTCAAGATTTACTATACCGCGTTTCTTTGATTTTGGGCCACCTTTGTAGCCAATCAAAAATTCATGAGGATTTTCATCAAGATCAATAAAATCATCAACCACTTCGCGTAGTTTTCCCGAAGCGGAACGACCGAAGGTGATGGCTTCTACCTGGCAACCTTGACTCTTTACGTATTCCACCAAAGGAATAAAATCTCCGTCACCGGTAGCCAAAATAATTGCGTCAACTTTCTGGGCTAATTTGATAGCATCGACCGCCATACCCACATCCCAGTCGGCCTTTTTTGCTCCACCGTAAAATATCTGCAGATCTTTAGTTTTGATTTCGATGCCAACTTTTTCGAGTGCTTCAAAAAAAGCGCTCTCCTCCCCGCTCTCGGTGTTGACCACATAAGATACGGCACGGATTAGTTTTCTGTCTCCGAGAGCAACCCGGACGACTTCTCCGAAGTTTACTTTTGATTTGTATAAGTTTTTTGCACTGTGATAAAGGTTTTGCGTGTCGATAAAAATAGCGACTCGCTGTTCCGGATGTCTGATGACTCCCATATATATATATTTTAGTTTAACTTTAATATTAAAATCTTCGCCCCACTCATTATATACCGCAAAAATAAAATTGCTCCATTCTCCGGAGCAATTTTATTTAGCGCTTGAGTCCAAGTTGCTTGATGAGAGCTTCATAGGACTTCATGTTTTTTTGTTCCAGATACTTCAGGTGTTTACGACGGTCGGCCACAAGTTGCAATAGTCCACGACGTGAGTGAAAATCTTTTTTGTGTTTGCGCAGGTGGGTTGATAACTCATCAATCTGACGAGTGATAAGTGCCACTTGAACTTCTGGTGACCCTGTGTCAGCGTCATGGCGCTTGACCCCCTTGGCTACGTTTTCTTTGACTCGTTTACTTAACATAAATATGTAATAAAATTGTGCCTCAGTTGGTATAGATACCCATATAAATATGGTACACAAGTAAGGCGGTAATAACCTGCGAAGGTTCTTATTACTATAGCATATATTATAAAAAAAGCAAGACATTACCTCGCTTTTAGCGTTTTGTCAAACAAAAATCTCAATATTGACCTTAATTCACCCTAGATTACTTCGCCACCGGGGATCGCCACGTTATTCGCTTACTAGCCCACTTCTCGCAATACCCATTGTCGTTCACGTCATCACTACCGTCTTATAAAAAAGGAAAGTCCCAACTTACAAACAAACCTTGCATTTGAATGAAAGGTTTTTATAATCTTAATGATTCAGCATCGTTATTTTGCTTGGTAACTATCGAGAATTGCTTTAACACCGGCGAGATTCTTATTCCACTCGGTACTTTCGTGGGTGGCTAATTCAACCGTAATAGCCGGAGTACCAATTGAGGCCAACCATCCCTCTGCGTCACCAGTTACTGGGTAAGCATCAAAACTGGCTACTGATTTGTAGTTAGCTGCTTCGGCATAAGTATTCATGAGAGCGATGGTGCTCGGCAGAACGCCGTTGGTGCATTCAGAAGCGTAAACAGCGTTGGCTTGGCTATGCCAAAAGATTACAGCCTCTGGTCTGGTGCTGTTTACAAAATCTCGCAAAGCGATGGTTTCCGGTTCTGAAAAAGCCCTGGTGCCGGCACTAACTATTTGTGAACGCCAAGAACTGGTTGGTTGCCATTTACAATCAAAGTTACGATTTAGGTCGACTTGGTTGGCATTGAAACGACCCAATCCTAATGCGGTTGTAGCTGGAATATCGGTCGTAGTAAAACGACCTTCTTTTTGTATTACCGCATATAGTCCATCAGGATTGATGGAGGGAATAATGTCAATTGTGACGTCAGTTGGTACGGTTCCTAAATTATCATTTAGGTAGTCAATAAACTGATAGCTAAGCAAAACACTATTCCATTCATAACCACCGTGCATTCCTCCGACAAACAATAGATGTTTCTCGCCGGTACCAAAAGAAAACATTTCAATCGCTCGGCCTTCTACAGAATGACCGATGGTTTTGGCGCCGGTGGACGATACTGTTGCTGGCATAACTTCTTCTGGAACGGTCACATTGGTGGCAGGCTCAGTTGGTTGGGTATCGATAAATACCAAAACCAGAATTCCGACAATAATAATCAATCCGCCAATACCAAGAATGGCGTAGTGTAATCTCGGCATTTTATTTCTCAAAGTGATTTAGCACTGCTTCTACTCCTGCCAAGTTTTTACTCCATTCAGTATCGGTGTGATTGGTCAGAAGAACACTGATAGCGGGAATATTTTGGCTGGCAAACCAATTGACCATATCACCAGTGATTTCGTAGTAATCAAACTCTTGATAAGCTGGATAACCAGACGCCTTGGCAAACAAATCAGTCAACACTGTGGTTTCTGACAGAACTCCATTTTCACAATTTGAAGAGTAAACACCGCCAGCAGCACTGTACCAAGTAATAACAGCTACCGGAGCATAATCATTAACGTACTTTTCAATGGCTTGCGCTTCTGGTTCCGAGAAAGGACTACTGCCACCACTGACAGTTTTGTTTTGCCATTTACCAGTTGGTTGCCACTGACAATTAAAGTTTCGATTGAGATCAACCTCGTTGTCATTGTATCGTCCAGCTACTTGCACAGCTTGGCTCGCGGTCACTTCTTTGGCTGTAAAGAGGCCAGTTTTACCAATAACGGATTCCAAACCGTCGGGGTTTAGTTCTGGGATAACAGTCACAGTTATATTTTCTGGTACGGCCGAAGGATTGTCTTTAAGATAATCTATCAATTCATAAGCGACTAAACTGGTATTCCAAGAATAACCACCATGAATACCACCAATAAAAAGAATTTCGTCAGGACCGTTACCAAAGTGGTAGGCAGTGATATCGGTACCTCCGGCTGATGTTCCAATCGTGGACTCCGGGCCCCGTACGACCGGAAGTCCATCAGTGGTGGAGGCGACAGTTGAAGTGGCTAATGTATCAACCAATGTCTCATCTGTTACCTTGGGCGGATTAGTTACCTCTGTAGTAGGGGTTAAAAAATAATAAAGTCCGCCACCAAGAATAAGCAACGTCGCAACAATAATTACTATGTATTTCATATACCTACATTGTACGCCAATTTAGAAACCTTGACCATTTTTTATTTTTGGCTAGCACTGTAATTTTTTTGTTATTCTGTTGGTTTAGATAAACGTTTGCTTTTTTTTTGCTATTGAATTACTCTATTTCATTAGAGGGAAATAGGGAGGTTAAAATGAAAAAACCAGTAAAGGTCCAGCCACGACTTTTGATAAAGTGTGTGCCAGGAGAAGTTATACTGGCCAGAGAGCTGAAACTTCATTCTCTTTCTGTTTTGAGGGAAAATACGGTAGAGTACCTGCCGGGCAGCGCTGTTGGAGTAGAGCGGCGCAATCTTAATGGCACTGAGCTCTGGCGTCACGTACGGCGCCAGGACGACTTGCCTATTTACCATCGGTTCTTTAGTTTAGTGCGACATTTCCGATACGGATTTGCGGTTGTATTTGATCACGGCTGGTATTTTCATATTAGACCTGACGGCAAGGCGGCCTATCGATGGCGGTTCAGCGATGTTACGGATGTGTCCTCAGAGGGAATAGCACTAGTCCAACACCCCCAGCGTAGTGGTTGGCACTGCTTCCATGTCGCCCGAAACAGCTTTGCGGACGGCTGGACAAACAAGAAGTAATCAGTCTAGCAATCATTAAGAAAACTAAAAAGGTCTCCCTCACGGGTGGCCTTTACTCATTTTGTTTTTTGTATCCTACACCAAAGTTATACCATCCCCAATTAACGCTTGGACATAAACGCCTTTCAAAATTTTGAGCGAAAAGCAAGCTGGAGTCCGAAGCATATTGGTATATGTTGAGGGCGAAGCGCGGTTTTGTAGCCAAAATTTGGGATTGCGTGTCCAATGGTTAATTGGAGATGGTATTAAATACATAGAGAGGACAATAGGGTCATTGTCGGCGCAGATAACACCACGACCGGTGACATAGAAAAAAGTGGCGTCAATTTGGAATTTATGAAGGCGGATTCCAAGTCCATTGACAATTGGTTTTTGGGTAAAAGTCGAGCCATCCTCGGTAGCACCGTAAAAGCCACCGTTATTATCGGCTATAAAACGGCCGGAAGCTTTCGCTTCCGGCCGTTTTATATTACGAAGCACTTAAGCGCGACGTACGTTTGTTGCGGCTGGTCCTTTCTGACCATCTTCAACGTCAAAAGTGATTTTGTCACCTTCGTTTAGTTCATCAAAGACTCCGTCTACCACTGACTGAGCGTGGAAGAAAACATCTTTTGATCCATCATCTGGAGTGATAAAACCATAACCATTATCCTTCTTCATTCGAGCAATTGTTCCTGTCATTTTATTTTTACTTAACTTTTTTTAATACAAAACTTCACTACGCCTTTACCACTCGTTACCTTGTTTGGAGGGAGTTATTGTTTCGCTGACGCTATTAAAGCACATCTAGAAATAAATACAAGTACTAGGACGGGCACCTGTGCTAATTAAACCAAAATACCTTTAATACTAAGTAACGGTCTTCCATGTCTAAGATTATGTAACTGTCCAAAGGTGAACGATAGCAATGCACCCCAAAGTCTAGTTAAGACCCCACCATAACTCTGTGCCAAGGTCATCTCTATTCTCATCAGATCTTTTAACTGGGAGTTCACCGTCTCAACGATAGAGCATTGCTTAAGGAGTTGTTTATCTTCTGGGGTATTGAACAGATGGTGACGCTTTTTATCTGGAACGACCAGTCTGCCAGCTTGGTTAGCTAATGTGGTTCGTAGCTCCCCGTCATAATATCCCTTGTCTCCAATGAGTGTCATTTCGGTTGTGTCTATGCCAGTGAGGACATCTTTGAGGGCGTTAATGTCAGCCGTATTGGCCGCATGGATACCAGCGTTGGTAACAATCCCATCAGGTGTCAGAATAAGGCTTAGTTTAACGCCATAATAGTACTCTTTCTTGGAGGCACAGTAGCCATAGTTAGTTTGTTTGCCTCGGGGGAAACAAGGTGAGTTGGCTCCTCGATAGCGCTTCACGACCGGTACGGGGGTACTGTCCACGATATGTGTGTCTGTATCAGAAATTGTCTCCGCTATTGTCTGTTGAATGATGACACAGACTGGTTGCAGGAATCGACACTTTCGATTGAACCATGACCGCTCTGGTAGTGTGATAAACACATCACCATGATGTTTGGCTAAGTATCGGAGATATGAACTCTCAGAGTTCATTCCCAATAGATTTTTAATAATAATCAGACCGATGATAAAAGAGTCTGAATATCGTGGTACTGGACCACACTTTGTTTTGTGTTTAATGGCTCTGTTGCTGGGGATTAATTAGCACAGGTGCCAGGACTAGGTATAAGGTATGAAGGTTGTGTATAATGTACTATGCATGAAATTACTCCAGTGCAATATTCAAGGGCGAAAGCATCTTGATAAGATTAATAACCTCCTTGAATTAATTGTTCCAGATGTCGTTTGTTTACAAGAGGCGGATGAACAAATTATTAGCATCCTTACCGCCAAAGGGTATAAAACTAAATTTCTTCCAATTATAAAACGCCAAGCTTCCGAAGGTCTGGTAGATGAAGGGGTGGTTTTGGCTGCCAAAGCCATGCAGAATATTAGAGAACACTACTATTATTTCCCGGCTGATGGTATAGCACTCCAAAATTACGCCCGACACCGCGAAACTACGGCCCATGGTTATATTATTGTTGATTGTTTTGTAGACGACATAATGTATCGTGTCGCCACTACTCACTTTACCTGGACAGCCCGGGGAGACATTGCTTCTTTGGAGCAAAGACAAGACATGGGAAAACTCATGGCAAAGCTTAGTGTCGAGTCCCCACACATATTGTGCGGGGATTTTAATATCCCTCGTGGTTTTAACCCTCTTTATAATGATCTTGTGACTCAATATATCGATACTATTCCTACTCATTACACCAGCAGTCTTGATAAAAACTTTCACCGTATGGGTAATATAGCTAGTCGTTCCCATTTATTTACCCATTTTATGGTGGACTATATTCTCGCGCAAGCACCTTATCGGGCAGAAAACGTTGAACTTATCTTCGGTGTCAGCGACCACGCTGCAGCAGTGGCAGATATTTATCGACAATAGTAGTAAGTATTAATAAAATAAAAAAGTAGCTACCAAGTACAGTGACTACTAAGAACCCATCCGCTAACCCCATATGCTGCCAAAAGATTTCAAATTGTGGCTACAAAACTTCGCTTCAGTCGCGCCATATCTCAATATGACTCGACTTCCAGCTTGTTTTTGCTCAAAATTTGAAACTTTATGACTAGCAAGAGGGTTAGTGGACTGGCTCCAAAATTTTTATTTGCTACACTGCTCTATATATTCATAAACTCTTTCTCTGTCTTCGCTTTCTTTAACGTTCTTTGCGTATATTTCGATATACATAAAATGCAGTGATTCATTATGGTACGCATAAATTACCCGCAATGATCGATTTTTTAGTGACTTGCATGCCAATCGTACTTTAACTATTTGCACCTCATCGCCATCATGAATTATTGTAAAATTTTTTCCTATTCCAGTGGGCGTAATTTGTACGATTTTCTCTAAAGATTTTAGGTCGCTTGATAATGACCGGAATTTTTTTCCCAATTTTTTAAACTCTTTAGAAAATTCCGGAGTACGATTAAAGGTCTTCATACTCACGTACCGATGTTTCTATTGGTCGGTAAAATACATGTTCATAATCAAGCACTGCTTTATCTTCGGCCACGCGCCACGGCGTGTCAATGTGGGATAATTCAGACAAATCTCGTGCCGACAGGTGGGCCAACCGTTCAATCTCATCGTCTATATGCTTAAGTTCCCGCCCCGTCAAACTGGATACATCAGCCTCTTCGGCTGGTAAGTACTTCACTTGATCATATCCGAAGTGTTTACTCTTTACTTCCACCAACTGCCCCGCTTCTTCCATCTTGCGGATAATTTTTGCAAACGATATTGGGGTTGGGCCAAAAGTATTTTTTATATATGTCGCACCAATAAGTTGCTCTTCAAATTTTTCGTAATAATCAAAGTCGATAAAATAAAGTAACTTATACAGTGTAGTCTGCCCAATATTTGAACGACCGCCTACTTTATTTAGAATATAAAGTAGAGTCTGTTTGAATTTTTCGGTATGTTCTCTAGGGATATTACGCACCATGACCTCCATCGAAGGTGTAGAATTTTGTGTCCGCTTCTCAACCTCTTCTTTACTAGTATCCAACAAGCGTGCCAAAATTGCTTTTTGCTGTGGAGTCGGTGTCCGTTTGCCATCTTCGATCTGGACATAGGTTGGCCTGGATACACCAAGTTCGTTCGCCACCTCTGTTTGCGAAAGATTAAGCGCCTTACGCTTATCAAAAATCCATGTAGTCATACCAACAATATGACACACATCGCATCTTATTGCAATATTACACTGTGTATTGTAAAAATGTAAAATAGTGGTGTCTTCTTAAATCAAGAAGGACCGACTAAAGTGTCGGCCCTATCTCATTCTCTAATTCACTTTAATTACTTTTGCCAATTTATCCTGCTCGTGCAGTAAGAAAGTGGTCTGTCTTAAAATACAAGTGTCAGTCTGACCCCTGAGGACAATTCTAAAGCTTTTCGATTTCTTTTAAATCTTTGTCTGGAAGATAAAGAACCAAAAAGCCAACCACGATTCCTCCGATAGCCGTAGCTAGGTGAGTTTCGTCGCCGATTAAAAAGATGTCTATATTATCTAGCACATGCCATATTCCCCGCCAAATCAAAACAATACCAACGATTGTTCCAAAGTTTTTGAAAAAGTAGCCGATTCCCTGTCGATGTATTTGTGATTTGCTTGTCATACATTCATTAGAATATCATGGTCTGCTCAGACTGATGTTCGTCAATCAACAGAAAACTCTATATAATGGTAATTATGAAAATCTATTCGTGGAACGTTAATGGCATTAGGGCAGTGCACAAAAAGGGAGCTTTACAAGATTTTATTACAAAACACCAACCAGATGTACTCTGTTTGCAGGAAACCAAAGCAAATCAAGATCAAATCGAGGTTGATTTGCCTGATTATGAGGAATATTGGTGCTCTGCAGAACGTAAGGGTTATTCTGGAACCGCCATTTTTACTAAGGAAACGCCACTCGATGTTCGTCTTGGTCTGCCAGAACACATTATAAAAAAGTACCAATTAACTGACGAATATGGTGATACTTCTACCGAAGGCAGAGTAATAACAGTTGAATTTGAAGGGTTTTTTGTGGCTACCGTCTATACACCGAATGCCAAGGATAATCTGTCACGCATTGCCATGCGTCAACAGTGGGATCCGGCGTTTCTTACATATATGAAGGAGTTAGAATCTGAGAAACCAGTGATATTTTGCGGAGACTTCAATGTGGCACACACAGAACTTGACTTAGCCAGACCAAAGGAGAACAAAGGGAACAAGGGCTTTACCGATGAAGAACGAGCTGGCTTTGATGCCATGGAGGAGGCGGGTTTTGTGGATACGTTTCGCACCCTGCATCCTGAAGGCGACAACTATACTTGGTGGTCACATTGGGGAGCAGCCCGGGAAAGAAATGTTGGTTGGCGGATTGATTATGTGATGGTCTCTGAACCCCTACTACCACTAGTGAAACACGCCCGTATTCACCCCGAAGTCATGGGTTCCGATCACTGTCCAGTATCAATTGATATTAGTTTATAGAAAGTATTTTTAGGTAGTGAAGGAGACTAGATGTCTAGCTCCCTACACTGTTATTATTTGTGTTTCGCACAGAATACTTAATTACCCTTTGACTTAGTTTATTTTAAAAAACAAAATCACACGATTTACAAATTTGTCAAACGAAATATTCCCTTGTTAATTATATGGCTTAACAAGGCCATTGAATCTACATTCCAAAATAATTTTAGAGGAATGTCTTTTATAAAAGACATTTAAAATTAGTTATACACAGTTATCCACCACCATGTCCTTTACACGAATATCTATAAGACATATTATATCGTCAGGCCCAGAGAGGGCGAGCAGGAATCTCCAGAGTTCAGATCTTAAAAGACATTTGAGATTCGAACCCTGGAGGTACCCCTTAAAGAGCACCTTCAAAATTAAGAGTATTACCTCCAAAAAACTCTAACGTTCATAGAACAACCCACTCACATTGAAATCTTCTTACAAGATTAACTAAGGTAAAAGAAATAAAAAACTTTAGTAGATATTTGCAAGCAAAATTGATTTCTCTAAGATGGAAGGAAGAACGGAAGTAGACGAAACGAGCAAAAAACTAGGTTAGCTAGAAGAGAACAAATAGCGCCACATAGAGGCCACGCCTCCACATAAAGTTACGCTCAAAACCTAAAGGCCTGAAGGCATCGCCAGCAGATTATCTAACAATCAGCTAACGATTCCTCCAGGCCTTTTTTATTTCTGAACATATTTTGAGCGGTTGACTTCACAAAACGGCTGCCAGTTTCACTCGCTGGACCATGTGTCCCACTCGTGAAACTGGCAGCCGTTTTCTTCGCTCTCCATCTCAAAATATGTCCAGAAATGTTCTTTGGGACTGTATAGATGCCGTAATACTCAACAAAACCAGTCAAAAGCTCACAGTGCCGTGAACTTTTGACTGGTTTTCTTCGTATTTCATCCAACATTAAGTTTAAAAATACGTATATTTTCCATAATTACCCTCTAACTCGTCTTTGCGAACCGCAGTGTGAGAAGCGAATACATGTAGCTTCACAAGAGGTTGCCAGCTATTCTGACCTTAGGCAGAATAGCTGGCAACCTGAACAGTTCCTGTATAGGAAGCAATCCACGTCTTCACCATCACTTTGGATCGCCATGCTGTGGCTCGCGATGACGGTGTTTTTTGTATTCTAAATTATCACTTTATTCACTCGGTCGCCCTTTTTCCACTTTCGTCTTCGCGAGTGAGAAATGTCTGGGAGACATTTCGCAAGACTCATTGAGCTAGTTTATGAGTGAAGCGAAATAAAGTAGCCAATGAGTGGACAGTCCCTATTAAGGGAACAACGAAGCAATCCACACTAGTCATCAGTCCACCATAGATTCATAATTCACAATGACGTAAAACCATGTAACTATTCAACTATTTAACCATTTTCTCTACCCCACCCTATGCTCCCGCGCAATGTCCTTTAGAGCGGAGGCCTCTTCTTCGGCCTGCTTTTCCTTCCCAGCTTCCGCCAACTTTTGTAGCTCTATTTCGTCAAGTAAAATAAGGTCTTTTGTGCGGTTTTCAAGGTATTCTGCAGTGTTTTTCCCTGTATCTACCAACACCTCTTCCAGTAGTGTGTGCAGTATATATCCCAGCTTTTTCCCCGGTTTTTCCCCAGTGATATCCATAATCCGCACCCCGTCAATCTTTAGCAGTTTTACAGAAATAGGGTCCCGCAGGGCCTCATCCACCATGGCTTTGTATTTTCGGAAGCGAAATGGTTGTTCTTTTGGTCGTCCAGTACCGATACGGTCGCAAACACGGAGATTAAGCAAATCATCAATATTATCCTCACCTATTCGCACTATTGTACGGCGTACAGCAGCCAGTGTAATCAGATCAGGATCAGAGAAAAACATGTGCCACCGTACCAGGTTCACAACAGTCTCAATCATTTCGCGTGGCATTTTTAGCCGTTCCAAGATCACTTTAGTCATTCTAGCCCCAACCACTTCATGTCCGAAGAAAGTATATAGCTTGTTTTTACCCCCCGTGCGTCTAGTGGCTGGTTTGCCAATGTCATGCAGTAGAGCCGCCAAGCGCATTTCGGTAGAAAAACCCTTATCGGCAGCCCCTTGGAGTGTACGGAGCAAGTGCTCGTACACGTCATAAGCATGAATACCACCCTGCTCACAACCTATTGCCTCTAATAATTCCGGTAGGATAAAAGGCAGTAAACCAAGCTTTTGGAGGAAAATAATACCCATCATGGGAGTTTTTGAGTCAATAATCCGGATAAACTCGGCGCTAATGCGTTCAATAGCAATTTTTCCTAGCCGGTCACGGTTTTTGATAATGCCGGCCATGGTGTCCGCTTCGATGACAAAATCAAGTTCTGCTGCCAAGCGCACCGCCCGCATCATGCGGAGGGCATCTTCGGCAAAACGTTCGTTTGGATCTCCAACGGCTCGTAGACGCCTGGCTTTGATGTCTTCAATCCCGTTATATTTATCAACGGTTACCTCAGTAGCAATCCGGTAAGCAATGGCGTTAATGGTGAAGTCCCTGCGAGCCAAATCTTCGGCCAAAGAAACTCCGAAAGTTACGGAATCAGGCCGTCTAGCATCACTGTACTCACTTTCGCTACGATAAGGCGTCACTTCAATAACTTGCAGGATAGGATTTTCAGACTCCGTTTTTACACCCACAGTCCCGTAGTCATTATTACAAAAACTCTCCGGAAAAAGGGCTTGAATAGCGTCAGGGTGAGCATCGGTTGTTAAATCCCAGTCTTTTGGAGCTCTACCAATAATCAGATCGCGCACACACCCACCCACAAGATACGCCTCAAACCCCGCTCCTTCGAGCGTGTCTGCCACTTGTTTTACTTCCAGTGGAATATCATTGTGTCGAATCATAATGTCCATTGTATTGATAAAATATACATTTGTACATAACTAAATGTGCGTATATGGACTACAGTGTTATGATATGTAAATGCTTGCACTAGTTCAAGAAAAAGAAATGGCCGTGACTTTACGTCAGAAAGGATATACCTATAAAGAAATTTTAGCTGTGGTACCGGTAGCTAAAAGTTCACTATCGCTCTGGCTGAAGGATTTACCATTAACCAAATCCGAGAAAGTAGCTTTGAAAAGTAGAAGAAATGCCAACATATCACGGGGAAGAATAAAAGTAGCTGGTATTTTACATACTAGGAGATTGTCGAGGGAAAAAGGTCAGTTAGATGACGCTCGAAAAGTATTCAATGAATATTCCAAAGAGCCGTTTTTTCACTCCGGACTTTTACTATATTGGGCAGAAGGAGGTAAAAGAACAAATCAGTGGCAGTTTATGAACTCAGATGGAGATATGCAAAAAGTAATGGTAAAATGGCTAGTAAAGTATGCTGGTGTAGATAAAAAAGATCTCCGCTTTCGTCTGTACGTACACAAAGCATATCAATCGGAAGAGTGTGATGCTTGGTGGGCAAAAAAATTGCAAGTAATGCCAAGTCAGTTTTTAAAAACAATTATTAAGCCGTCTGGACTAGGTGTAAAAAAACGACCAAACTATCGTGGCTGTCTTCGTCTTGAAGTGCGCACTAGTAAACCCCTTCTAAATAAAATGCGTTTCTGGCAAAAAATGCTGGTTGAGTTTTACCTAAAACAGTAGTAAACTGCTTACCAATTGCACCCGTAGCTCAACGGATAGAGTACTTGACTTCGGATCAAGGGGTTGGGGGTTCGAGTCCCTCCGGGTGCACATTATAAAAGACCCTTTAAAAGGGTCTTTTATAATGTGCACCCGGAGGGCGTAGCTTTTTGAAGAAAAGCGTAACGCGACTCGAAAACCTTTTGAGATAAATTCGACTGAAAGGAGAATGTATCCAAAAGGTATACTGGTCGTGT
>Ga0210043_1000873_pt1 | contig 29879 bp, 51 predicted proteins | sample CryGeymet201501t_FD_183990 | JGI IMG/M metagenome (GOLD analysis project Ga0210043, IMG submission 183990) | Groundwater microbial communities from Crystal Geyser aquifers in Utah, USA - Crystal Geyser metaG 2015-01t (SPAdes) (version 2) | ecosystem: Environmental > Aquatic > Deep subsurface >... | reverse complement strand
CCTCCAACACTTCCACTATCGGGAATGGTTATAATATTCCCATCGGCATTTTGAACATTAGGCATATACCATTCATGCTCAATATCTAATATTTGAGTTAAACTTACCCCCACCGAAGTTCTTCGTTTATATTTATTTAATCCTAAACCTAAACTTAACATTATACACTTAATTTTTTATGTTGATAAATTACTACTTTTCCAGTAGCTAATTTTACAGTTCCTTTAATAGGAATATATAATATTTCTCCTGTAGTTAAAGTTAATCCAGCAGGGTCTCCTCCTTCATATACTGCATTTAAAGTAGTAAAAGTAACATCATCTGCTCCTATAGCTTGTATAACAAATCCATCAATATTATTTACTGCTGTAGTATTTAATATAAATAATGGTTTAGCATTAGTTAGACTTTTATCTAATAATTCTCTTAATGTTTTTACTATATTTTCATTTACATTCATTTTTTTATTTTTTAACAAGATTCTGGTAATAATTTATATGCACTTCTTATTATATTACAAATATCTTCTTCTTCTAAACAATTATCCTCTCTTTCGGGATTATAAGAACATAATACAGATAAATACCCATCTACAATTTTTAATCTTTTTTCTTCACAATTAATATTTTTTCCTATTTCTAATTTATTAGAAATTTTAGAACCAAGACTTCCTCTTTTACAAGTAATTAATCTTCTGTGTTTAAGTAAACAATCACTAGTTAATATCATAATTATTAATTAAAATCTAATATTTTATAAAGAATTTTTAATTTTAATACCCCATCTCCTGTAGTAAAGTTTCCTGTTGCTATTGATATATTTAATGTTTGATTAAATAATGAACCACTAACTATAGTTGTAGTAGGGTCAAATTTAGATACTAAATCAGAAGCTGTATTTATAGAAGTAGCAGGTATTGTTAATATTGATTTTGCTCCAACATTAATACTTACTACTCCTCCAGAAACATAAGTAGTTGTTCCATAATCTAAAAATCCCCATGCTTCTATTGGTATTATAAGTTTACCTGTTCCTTGTGCTGATAATAGTGTAGTTCCTACAGTATTTAATTCTAATATTTGTCCACTATTAAGTTCTGTTTCTAATAATAATGTATCTCCTAAAGTGAATCCTAATTTTGATTCTGTTATAACTCCATTAGCTATAGTTACTACTCCTAAATTAGACATTGTAGCATCTCCAGACATAGCTCTCATTACACTAGTAGTACTATTTCCTACAGGAAATTTAGTATCATCTTTCATACTAAATGCTGTTGGTATATTAACATTGTTTCCAATAAGAATATTACCTTCTGTTAAATTAGCCATTTTACCAGTAGTTACTGCACTATCTGCTAATTTAGTAGTAGTTATAGAACTATTTTTAATATTATGTTCAGATATAGGGGAATATTTACTATAATCAAAATTAGGTTTAATATTAACTCTCCATGTAGGAATAGAGGGGTCTGAATATGTATCATAAACAGCAGTAATTTCTAAATCTGTTTTAGCTTGGTCATCTGATAATTCTACTCCAAAAAAATTAATACTTTTACCAGTAGCAGTATCTGTAGTAAGATTAGTATTACCTTTATATAATACATTAATTTCAGCACCTGATGATGGAGTTCCAGCTCCTAATACTATATCATAACCTGCTGTTAGAGATAATGTTCCTGTTGAATAATAATAATATAATGAAACAGATTCATTAATATCTATAGTAGATGTACCACCATCAACATTTATTTGATTACTTTTTACTGTATTAAATTTTGCCATTATTAAGGTGTATTAAATTTGAATAATTCTAAAGTCATTAAATTACAAGTAAGATTAGCAGCAGATGCTTCTAATCCTCGTATTTTTATAATATTAGTAAGAGTTGTTAAATCATTTACAGTAATTCCTGTTTTTAAAAATGAAGTATTACTATCAGTTAATACACTACCATTAGTAGAATTACTTTGTATTTTAGAAAATTGAGCAATTATAGTAGTATCATTAACTTTATTAAAAATTACTTCTATTTTAATTAAATCTACATTTTCATAAAAAGCTAATACATTATTAGGTATTGAAATACTTCCAGTACCAAAATATATTTCTAAATTTCCAAAATGAGAATATCCATCAGTTATAGCAACTATAGTAAACCATGCTGTTAACTTTAATATATCTCCATTATCATCAAAAATTGCCGATGGTAATGTATAAGATTTTCCAGTAAAATCTAACATAGATGTACTATTAATAGTTACATCTGTTAAATGACTAAATATTACTGTACTACCAGCACTTCCGTTAATTCCATTAGCTCCAGCAGGTCCAACAGGACCAGTTTCTCCTACAGCTATAGGTAAAGTAATAGAATCACATGAACAGTCTTGACAAGTTTCACAAGCCATAGTTTAACAATTACATTCTTCAAAACTACATAAGTTTTGAATTTGAGTTAATAATTTATTGATTGTTGTAATTTGAGCACAAGCTCCCATTGACATTAAACTATTATATAATGAAAATGCAAAAAAAGTATCAGATAAATAAGATTCTATATTACATTCATCACATAATTTAGATGGGACTTTAGCCCACATTTTATCTATACAACATTTAACCCTTCCTAAAAATAGTTTATATACTTTATAAGTAACTGTAACTTCTCCAGTCACATCTCCTAAATCATATGTAATAGAATAAACAAAAGTATGAACTCCATCTAATGTATAATTAGGTGTAATTTCACTAAATGAAAAATTACCTGTAATACTAGCAGGAATTTCAGCAGTTAAATCAATAGTTTGAGTTTCACTATTAGGAAAAGTTATTGTTAATGAAGCACCAGTAACTTGAGCACCAGTACTATTAGGACTATTCCATCCACCAGTATTACCTACTGAATATAATCCTGTAATATCTACTATTTGTAGAGTAGTATTACTATTTGCATAACAAGCTGATATTTTGGGACTAAGTGCCATTTATTTAAAAATTAAAATTAATAATAATATTTATAAACAGAGAGAATCTTAGATAGATTCTTCTCTGTTTATTAATTAAAAAATCTAATTCTTAAATGTTGAATGGATTTCCAGTAGTTGCTCCAAATACTAATACTTCTAATACATTAGTTATTTCATTTGTAAGAGATGTAGCCCAATCGGGAGTAGCATTAGGAATAGCTAAAGTTACTACTTTAGGTGAATTAACATATCCCAAACTATCTTTTCTTCCATCTTCAAATTCAATACTAATAAGGTCATAAGGTTCGTTAGCAACCATAGAAGTTAATGGGAAAATATTAGGTTCTCCCATTCTGAAGAACTCACTATTATTTCCATTTACAAACCATTCTAATTCTGCAATTTGCTCATAAACACCAGCACCCTCATTAGCTGAAACAGAGTTAGTAATAACTGTAGTTCCAAAAGAACTAGCATCTAAACTAGTAGTCCATCTCATTTTATAATAATGTTTTTTACCTACTACAAATGATTGAGCTACACCAGTCATTTTAATTCCCCAGTTTCCAAGAGCAGCATTAGCAGCAGTAATAAAAGAAGCATTAGCATCTGTTACTGTTCCTGAAGTTCCTTGATAAGGAATATCTAATTCTGCTACTTGAGCACTACCTACATTTATTGCTACTACTTTATAAGCAATACCACTAAATGTTAAATAATCTCCCACTACTACACCACCATTATCTACATCTGTAGCAGCAGTTACAAATTTACTACCATTAGTTACAGTAAAGTTACCTGAAGTAGAAGTTGTAAGAGTAGAACTTGTTACTCTTTCAAATTTAATTGCTGGGTCAGCTTCTCTACTAAAGTTAGCAATAGCATTTTTAATTAAACCATCAGCAATTTCAGCTTGAGTAGCAGATGAACTTGATTTATATACTAAATCTTTAATATAGATACCACCATGATTTTGAGTAATAGGTTCTTTAATATTTAAAGAAGCTCTATATACAGTATCATTATTTACTTCAATAGCATTAGCTGAACCATTATATCCAATATAATCTACTTGTTCAGTAGCAGCTACTGTTACTTTTCTTGTACCTTTTTTAATATCATTTTTATTAATGAAAGGAGATAGTAAAGGTGGTTGTGATGTTCCTCTACCTAAAGCTATTACAAATCTATCAGTAGTAAGAGCTGTTGTTGCTGTTAATGCTACTCCACCAGTAGTAAATACTCCGATTTCACCATCAGCTAAATTTGTTATTAATCCAGCTTGAGTGATTACGTTTCCACTTTTACCTACTGCTAAAAATTGATAATCTTTTTGTGCGAATGTTGCCATTTTTAATTTTTGTTTTTAGTTAATATTTATTTTTAATTATTTTTATATTTATTATAATATTAAAAAATGAATTTTTAATATATTATTAAAAGCATTAGTACTATGTATATTGGAAATATTTATACTAAATTCTCCACTACTAATATTTTGAACATTTAATTTACCTATACCTGCTGTAGCTGAATCATCTATTGTTAATTGAATACTTGAATCTGCTGTTACAAAAGAATTACTTACTATAAAAGCAGCATTACTTCCTGCTGCTAATGTACTTGAAACAGTAGTAATTATTCCTGATGGAGCATTTACTGTTACACCAGTTGTAATAGCTGTTATTTGAGTTACTATACCTTTAGTTAGTACTACTCCACCATCTTTTATTGCTAAATTATCTATAATTACTCCTGCTCCAGAAGTTGATTCCTCTATAGTATTAGCTTTTAAAGTATTTGTTGATGGTGCAAAATCAGTTATTACTGCATTAATATTATTAATTAATGTTTTAACAATTTCATTTAGTTGTACACCTCTAACAGGACCTGCTTCAGTGGGATTTTTAATTTTTCCTACACTACTTTCTTTCATAGGAAGAATTGTTACATTATTACTTAGTGCCATTTATTTATATTTTTAATTTTTAATTATTTATTTTTTCTTCATTTACTTTAATTTGATATTCTTGTGCTAATGTAGCTCCTGATGCTATTCTAACTGCAATATCAATAATTTCTCTTTGTGCTAATTCATCTAATTCACAATCTTGCATAGCAATAGTACTTTGGTCTCCTGTAAAAGGAATAATATCTTGTGGTTCTTTTAAATATCTCAAATGATATTCTGTTATTGTAAAACTACCATCTGTGATAATTTCTACTCTTTTTATATTATTATTTTGATGAAACTCTAAACTCCAAACAAAATCACTTTCTAATCCTCTAGCTTCTGGATTTTTGAATGGATTAAATCTTTGTATATTATATTCATCTTCTGTTATTAATTTAACTGGTATTCTTTTATTATTTATACAATTATTAGAAGAACTTATAACTACTTCTTCTTTTAAAGGTAACATAAAATCTTCTGGTAAATCATAAAAGAATCCATTTGGATGAACTCCTATTTGATTAGAAGATTGAGAATTTACAGAATAATTTCTCTTTATTTCTGCAAACTCTCTTCTTCTCCTGCTATTTTTTTCTAATGAATTGAATGGATTATATCCTTCTTTAATAAAAACTTGTTGAGCTTTTGTTAAAAATGTTTGAAGTTCTCTATCAGTATATCCAGGACTACTATTAGAAGCTATTTTATCAAATAGCACTTCAAACTCATATCTCATTTCATTAGCGGTCATTTATGTTTCTTAAAGTTTACTTTTTTCAACTAAGGCTTCTAATTGAAGTCTTATATCTTGATTAGCTAAATCATTTAAGTAATTAATAACAGTAGATAAATTATTTCTTTCAGTGACTTTACAAAGTTCATCACCTTCAGGTAATCTGTATTTACCATTATTATCTTTTATAATAGCTTTAATTTGAATAGCTTTGGCTATTAAAAGTCTAGTATCATAATCTGGGTCTTCTAAAATATCTAAAAATTGATTTAGATTACTATCAATTTGTTTATCAATTTCAGAAATTAAAAATTCTATTTTAGAATTTCCACCAGGTCTTTTTCCAATAATAGTTAAATAATCTATCATTGCTTGTCTATCAGTAGATAATTTTCCAGAAATTTTATAAGCCTTCCTTAATTTATCACCTTTAGATACTTCAGATTTAATTTTTTCATCTTCATCAACAATCATATAAATTGCTCTTGGATTAGCTTTAGATTCTTCTATAGAACCAGCAATTCTGTCTGAATTACTTTTTAATATCTTAAATGTAAGATAATCATTTGATTTAGATAAATCTAAAAGAAGGTCTGTATCAGTTAATCTTACTTTTGAATTTTTACCTTTCCAAAAATTATTTACAAGTTTGTGAGGAGATAAATCTCCAATTTCAAAAGCCATTCCTGACTTTCTTTTATCTTCAAAGAACTCTATTTCTTCAGATGTCAAAGGACAATCTATAGTACTAGTTCCTTTTATATTCCTGGGGCAAAATTCAATAGATGCCCCAGGTAATAAAAAGAATCCAACATGGTTAGGGTCTTTAATATGTCCTCTTGCTTTTTTAATTGGTGTTACTGTTACTCTTTTATTGGGTAAAGTAAACTCTTTTTTTTGTTCTAAAACTTCGTTCTCCATAACATTTTAAAAATTTATTATTAATTTAATTTAACTTAATTATCCATTATAGATAAAGTGAGCTGTTTTAGATGGGTCTGTAACCATAACTCCACCACAATACATTTTATGTTCTTCCCAAGCATCTTTAGCAGTACCTATTGCAGATACGGAGTTGTCTGGAGAAAATGGATTTCTCAATCCTGGAATGTATTTGTGAATAATAAAGTTTTGACCTTTAACTGCTACTTTTCTAATATTAGCTTTTTCATCATTAGTACCTAAATCATAAATATCATATCTATAAGATTCAGTTACTCCACCATCAGGGTGCATGATTTTATTTCTATTTCTGTTATCATATACAGAATCCACAGATAGATTAAATTTAATCATATTTGGACCTTGATATTCAACAAATTGTCCACCATATCCTAAACCTTTTTTACTCAATTCTGTTTGGGCATTATAAATTCTAGATGTTTCTCTAGTAGGTTGAAATAATTGTGAAAAATTTTCTAATGCTTTATGAAATTGGAAAGCTCCTCTTTCACCAGTTCTAGCCATAAAACTTCTTTCATCCATAGTTAATTTACCTTCTGATAAATCTAACAATCTAGAAGAAAGAGATGTAATATCAAAAGTAGTATAGAATGAAGTATTAGAAGCTTCACATTGTTCTCTTAAACCAGAACCTTCTACAATAGAATAACCTGATTTTCCTTTTTGGATATAATCACCATTAGAAGCTCTATTAGAAGTACCAAACATTAATAGTCTATTAATATCCTCTCTAAAAGAACGGTCTAACATAAAAGATTCATAGTGTTGCCATAAAGCAAATTGTTTTCCTTCATTATCTAAAATCACTGTTCCCATTTTTCTTTTAGATAAATTACCAGGAGTTTTTTTCTCAATTCTAATTTGAGAGAAAGCATTTCTCATAGATATATGAGATTTATGTTTTAATTGTCTACCTCTTTCAGACATAGTTCTTTCAACAGGAGCATATTCAGCACTGAATAATTGACCTCCAGAAATTTCTCCATAAGGAATAAACAATGTATTATCACCAGTTAAAAGTTCACAAGTATATACTGCATTAGTTCCTTCAAAGGTAGTTTCTTTAACTATAATTGGGTATACTTCATTTTGTTCACCTACAATTCTTTCTCCATCAGAGAACCAATCTTTAGCAAATACTAATTCAAATTCAGTATTAGATAATCCTGCTTGTGAAGTAGCTGTTACAGCAGTTCCTGTAATTCTAGCTTCAATAAGTGGAATATTGTCTAATGCTTGGGATTCTAATTCCCATGTGTAATCTACATCACTTTCAAATTCTTTTGTGGTATATTTAGATAACAATCCTTCTAAATCATTACCAAAATAATTTTGTTGTATTTTAGTAATCATTCCAGAAACTTTCTGTGGAGATTGAGACCAAATAGCTCCTAAGTGATTTTCAGTAGTCAACCCCTTCCAAGAGGTTGCATCTGTCATTTGTAATGGACTTAATTTCATTTTTAATTTTTATTTTAATTGGGTTAATTACTTATTCAAATTCAAAGTTTTCAATAGCTTTTAAAACACCTTTTGGTCTACCTGTTCTACTTGATGTAGAAGCTGTAGAACCAGAACCTGCTTGAGAAGCTTTTAATCTTTGTTCTAATTCTAAAATTGCTTTAGAATTTTTATTTTTACTTAATATTGAGAAATCTGAAAAACCATTTGTTACAGTAAAAAGATAGTTTATCTTTAATTTCAATTCTCCTTTTTCATCTTTACTAAGAGCATTCCCTAATGCGTTTAAGGGAGTTCCGTTTTTATCATAAGAAACAACTTTGGTCATATTGTTATAAACTTCTTCTTTAACTCTAGAGTTAATTGGTAAATTTGGAATAAGACTTTCTGTTTTATTAATTGTTTCTTTTAAATTTTGTAAATTCTTTTTATAATCTTCATCAGCTTTCTTTCTATCTTCATCAGCTTTTTTATTTAATTCTTTTAAATAAGATTCTTCTGATAATTTTAAATTAGTTAAAGATTCTTTAGCATCATCTAAGTCTTCTCCTAAATCTATACTTCTTTTTGCTAATTTTAAAGCTTTAACTTCATCAATTCCTTTTCTTATATAATCTTCTTTAATTATATCAATTCTAAGATTTTCATCATTTTCTAAAATATCATTAGTAATTTTACTATAATTATTAATAGCTTTAAATGAATCTACAATCTCATCTTCTGGAATACCATTTCTTAATGAATCTAAATATAATCTTTGATTTTCTGTTAAATCTTTAAATTCATTCTCTCTAATAGTATTAGAAACTATTTTAATTAAATCTTCAGCAGATTTAATTTCATCAGTATCTTTTAGTGTGATAACCCCCTCCTCTGATAGAGCTGTAGCAAAAGCTTTATATGGAGAAGAAGTGTCTACAGAGGTAGGGGAATCATCAATATTATCATGGTTAGAATTTTCAGTTTCTTCATCAGTTTCAATATCTTCATCATTTGTAAATTCAGAAATATCAATTTCTAAATCTGTTTCTTTTCCTTCAACTTCTTCCTCAGACGTTTCTGTAGGATTAATATCTGTAGATTTATCTTCTACATTTTCTTTTTCAGTGGTTATAAGTTCTCCACTATTGTTAATTTCAATAACTACTTCTTCTTCGTTATTTAAATCAAAATTGTCAAATAAGTTCTCCATATAATTTTCTTTACAATATTAAATAATTAGTTTTTAATTTTATACTATTTTCATTACCTAAATCAAAAATTTATACTATGTCCTATAGCGTTTTTGTCTTTTGATATTTTAATTTTAATTTTTCTTTTTCTAATTCAGCTTCAATTTTCTTTCTATTTTCTTCACTTTCATGTTTTCTATCTTTTTCATTTTCTTCTTGTTCATGTTGATTTTTAAGTTCTTGTTTTTCTAATTCTATTTCATCAGCAATACCATTACTATTATTATCTATACCCTTATTAAAAGTATTAATTCCAGCTTTTAATTGTTCTATAGTAACAGCTTTTTCAATTTCTTTATCTATTTTAGCAAAATCATGTTCTCTATCTTTATCTTTTTCTTGAGCCATAGCTTCTAATTGCTGTTGTTGCATTTGTTGTTCTTGTTCTCTAATTTTCTCATCTCTTTCTAATTTATCTTGTTCTCCTTTTTCTATTTTTCTTCTAACAGAACTAATAGAATCTGACATATAAATATCCATTAATTGAGTAAATGTAAGTTTATCATTTTGTAATCCTGCTTGAGCTAATGATTTTAATTCTTGCATAAGAACTCCTTCCATTCCTCCATCAGTAATACTAACATCAAAATCTATTTCTACAATATCCTCTCCATTAACTGTGACCATGTGTGTAGACATATCATCTAACACAAATTGTAATTTTTTATTTTTAGAATCTTTCCATGCTATTTTAGCAGTTTCTAATCCTATTGCTAAACATCTTTTTTTAATATCAGCGTGTTCTGCAAACCAATATTCTGTAATATGACTAGATTGTGTAACAGCTCTTTCTACATTACCAACTAATTCATTAGATGAAACTTGTCCCTGTCTTTGGCTAGATACTCCAGCTATTTCTCCTACTTCTTGTTTGATATAACTCATCATATTAATATACATTTGGATAGTATTACCCATTTCCATATCAATAATAGGGTTATTTTGATTCATAGCTCCTGCTAATTTACCTAATGCTGCACCTTTAGTACCTTCATTAAACATATCTACTGGTGCTATTTTCAAATACTTAGCATAACTAATCCACTTATCAACTTCCCATCCAGCAGGAATTTCGTGCATAGGCATTCTCATAATCTTACCCCAGTTAGTAGCAATAGCTAATTCTGTATTATACATAAGATTATTATACATATATTGATAAGGTTTCATTCTATCCATTAATGAAATACCTTTATTATCATTAGTGTTATATATAGTACCTATAATACCAGGATGGCATAATGATGGATTTTCTAAATTTCTAAACTGAATAGGTCTTGGTTGCATTTTAACATAGATACCATCATTTTCACTAGAAGATAATGTACTACCTATTTTATGACCTTCCCACCATTCTGAAATCCACATTACTTGTTCTTCTTCTCCTAACATCTTATCAGCTACATATGTTTCTGGCATTATTTCATATTGTTCATCTCCAAAATCATCAAAATATTTAATTTTTTTGATTTTTCTCATAGATTTCCAATATACCTTTAATATTCTAATATTACCATTATCATCTATTGGAGATGCTTCAGCTCTAGCAGTACCTTCAGTAATGGCTCTATCTATTACAAAATTCATTTCTGATGGGTCTAACATTCTATCAGGAAAATTATTTTGAGATGAATTATTTAATGCTAATTCTTCTATTTTTTTAATATCATTATTAGTTAAATATTCATGATATTCATCAATTACTTTTCCTGGTGGATAATAAGAATCTATAAGTATAATCTCAGAATCTTCTATATAAGGAGATTCTCCTGCCCTTATAGTATATACATTTTTTGGATTATGTCTAAAAAAAACAGGTTCTCCTGCTACTATATCCCATTGATAAATTTCTTCTGCTACTAATAAAGCATCTTTAAATCCTCTATCCCATTTAGATTTTAATTTTTGTTTTTCATAAAGATGTTTTAAAATCCATGTACCAGTTTGTTCTCTTAAATCTTGAAAATTAAATGTTTTATATTTTTGAAATTCATCTAATCTTTTATTAAGTTCATCTTCATCAATAGAACCTTTTTTATAAAATTCTACTATAATTTCAGATAATTCTGAATTTAATTTATCTTCTTTAGAAGATATTGCATCATCATTAATTATTCTTACTCTCCAATCAAATTTTCTTTTAATTTCTTCTCCCATTAATAAATCTATTTTAGGATTTACTATTGGATAATTTTGAAGTTTAGCTGGAGTAAAAGAACTATCTAATCTTAATGGGTCTAATATTTTTTTAACATCATTTTCATCTAAAATATCAGAATATAAATTATAATTAACAATTTTATTTTCTCTACTTTTTCTTAATGAATTACTATTGTCTTGTCTAAAAACAAAACTTTCTGCTCCATTAATACAAGATTTTCTCCATGAATCACCCTTTTGAGTAAAAGGTTTTTTTTGTGAGGGAAATATACTTAGATTTTCTTTTTTTTCTTCCATGTTAAAAATAAATTACAAAGTAATTTAAAATAAAATTAACTTATTCTATTTTTCAATATTAATTTTAAAAAATTTATGATGTCCTATAGCGTTTTTAGAAAATCTATCAAAATGTCTATCAAAAAATTTATCTTGTGATATTGTTTTTTGATTATCTAATAATGATACTTCTAATTTAGCTCTATCTTCTCTGAGTATCATAAGCATACCTATTGCTGAAATTCTATCAAAGTTACCTTCTGGATTCCATGCTATAGATTCTTGAATAAGTCCTATACTTCTAAGAGTATAAAGATTAATAGTTTGTACTTCATTTCCTTCTTCATCTTCTTTTTTAGTACCATAAGCAGGTTGTAATAACCAATCGGCATATAAACTTCTACCAAAAGCATTTATTTTAACTCCTGAGTTTGTACCTTTCTTTTTATTACCATAATAATCTCCTCTAATCATTTCCATATCTTTAAGTATCTTAGGATTTTCAGCTAAGTAATGTAAACCATTATTATTTTCTAAATAAGAAAAGAACCCTTTTTTATCATTTTCATAATTACAAATAGCATTATAGTATATTAATATTTTATGTACATTACCATAAAACTCTTTAGCTGTTCTTGGTCTATCAGTATATTCAGCAACTATTCTATCAGTAATTGTATCTAATACAAATAATGAACCAAGTGATGTTGTAGTAGATTCATCATCATCATAAGGGTCAAGTCCAGCTATATATCTTCCATAAGGTACACTTCCATCACTTCTTAAAATTGGTTTAGAGAATATTTCTAAACATCCTTGTTTTTTATTATCTTTTAATGGAAAATCTCTAATTGGAGTTTGTCCTCCCATCATATCTATTTCTACACTTCCATCAGCTTTCATTATTGGCATACCAATATAATGATGAGATGTAAATGTATTAAGATTGGGAAGTATTGTAGAAAGATGCTCTCTTAATTCTCCTACAGCAAATCTACTCCCTTCTACTCTCATAATAGCATCTTGAGGAGTAACAGGGTTTTCAGCTATGTATTGTATAACAGAATTAGGGTCTAATGTATTGTATTTAATTTTAAACTTATCTTCTAATTTTTGAAGTAATGCTCCTATAACATCTGAATTACCATTTTTATCATAGAATCCATTTACGTTTAAGTATGTGGGAAAAAAGAATGAACATATACTTTGGTCATTCATATTTTTATCAAATACATTTTTAAGACCAAAAATGTTATAACCATCAGGTCTATAAAATATTTCTTCAAGACCTTTAAAATCTGCACCCTCTGTTCCACCAGTACCATAAGCTATCATTTGTCCAAAAGCATAACCATCTTCTTCTACTGAAGGTCTAGCTATTTGCCATGCTTGTAAGAAAGATGTAAACTTTCCAGCTTCCTCCCAAATTATAAGACTACCCCTTTTACCCCTAGCTTTTTCATGGTCATTTTTTAATGTAACACCAATTACTTCATTTTTAATACCTTTATCTTGTAATGTATCAGGGTCTTTATATCCTAATTTCCAGTGCATATCATTCATGGAATCTTTAAGACCTCTATATGCTGGAAATGGAGTATGTTCTGATAGAAAATCTATCATATCTAAAAATTTATTTAATACTCCATCTTTAGTAAGATATTCTTTTTCATTAGCAATGGCATATGATTTAATACTACTTCTACTTACATCTGATTCACCAAAAATAAAATTTCTAGATAATTTAGCCCCAGCTTTAAATGAAAATCCAGCACCCCTCTTTTTTAATACTCCTGCGTGTTTACCTTGATTTCTAGCTTGTTCTATATAATGAAAAAATAAATAATCTCCATCATATACATTAGGAAAATCTGTTACTCTATCTACTCTCTTGGATTCTTTTCTTCTAATTACTTTTTGTATAATACCATAATTAAGATAAAAATAATAATACCCAGGAATCCATTCTCCATCTGATTCTCTTATTAATCCGTTTCTACATCTATTAGCTTCTTGTTCCCAAAATTTTCTATACTCACTATTAGGAGATTTATTAGGATAATGATGAGTATAAGTTCCATGTTTTTGAAAATATATAGCAGATTCTCTAAAGTAATCCATATTCTCAAGTATATGAGGATTGACTATATCTACTATAATTTTATTATCATCATCTCTGTCTAAATCTTTAGCATATTTTCTATCAGACTTAGATATATTATAAATGAATTGAATACTATTAATGTATTCATATAAATCTTCTCTAACTTCTTTTTTAAGAGTCTTTAAAAGTTTATCTGTAAGTTCTGTTTGATATGAATTAAAATTAAAGTCCATCTTCAAAAAACTTTTTATCTTTGTTACCTCTCATTTTTTCTTTTACTTCTCTTTCTTTTTTAACTCTATCTTGTATCTTACCTAAAGATTCTACTAACTTATCTAAAGCTCCTATAGTATCTGTTACTTTTTTAACATCATGTATAGGTTTACCTCTTTCATCAGTATCAGTTAAGTCTACTGTAGATAGGTATGTAGAAACTTTATCTACTGCTGATAAAGCATTTTCTAACAATTTAGTAGTAACAGTTTCACTTCTAGTTCTATAAAAATCAATAGCTTCTAATATTTTATTATCCGATTTCCATTTTTTATTTGGAAAAAGAATTTTTTTAATTTCTTCTTCTCTATCATTTTCATTTATTATATCTATAAAATCAGATTTAAAATCACAAAAGTAATACACAAAAGAAAGTTCTAAGACAGCCATGATTTTATCCTTAGACTTATCTCTATCCCATAAATCTTTAAAAGGTTTTAAAACTAATGCTTGTGGAGCAAAAGTTACAATACCATTAGTTATTTCAAATAAATTCATTTTCTTTTATTTTCATTGTAGTTTTAAAGATTATCTTTAATAATTCTTGAGCATGGTCATATGCTTTTCTTTTAGTAGGTATTCCTTCTACTACTATATTTTTATTCAATCTAAATGAATAATTTTTATTTGCTAATTTTATGATTTTAATATCATGACTTGTTAGTTTTATTTCCATTTATCATAGTAATTCTACTTTTGAAAAAAGTGGTCCTAAATAAATTTCTTTTGTATTATCGGATAATAGATTTGGTGTAAAAAATCCAGGGTTACTTATTATATCTTTTCTAAATTTATCTTTATTAACTATATTTAATATAATTTCTCTAGGGTCAGATACTGTATATTCTTCAAATGAATCTAATATTGTATTTACTAAATTAGATAAGGTTGTATATTCTTTTATTTCTATTGGTTTTTTCATATTATAAAGTTTTAAATATAATTATTTTATTTTTTCCATTTATTTAAAGGGCAATTATTAGTAATTTTAGTACTTCTAACTTTAGCAGTTAAAAAACATCCACATAAACTACATTTATTATTTTCATTTTTAAAACAATTAGCACAAATTAATGCTCTAGCTTTGGCTAATTTTTCTACTTTTTCAGATGGAAATATTACATTTTTCCAACCATCTATAATGTTACTTAATTTATCTAAAGATTCCATTGTTTTTTAGTTCCCCATATTATTTTATTATTATTAAGTTTAGTTCCTAAAACATAAGCTCTAGGACCAGACTTAATAATAAGTTTTGTTTTTAAATTTATTATTAAGTTAGGCTTATCTTCTGATATAGTATTAATATTATTTTCATTGGTTAATCCTAACCATTCTGAACAATCATATAATAATAAATTATCATCATTAGCAATACCTATATTATGTATTAAATTATTATCTAACATTACCAGGGTCTATTTGTATTGATTCATGTTGATTATCTTTATAATATATAATACAATCTGTATTACATAATAATGTAGATATACTTACTGCATTTTCAATAGCTACCCTTGTTACTTTAGTTGGGTCTATAATACCATCTTTAATAAGATTTTTAGACATCATTTCTGTTCTAGCATTATATCCACAATTAATTCCTTTTATTTTATTTATTTCATTAGAAATAACATCAAAAGATTTATTACCATTTGATAATATAACATTAAGTGGTTCTGAACAAGACTTAGTAAGAATTTCCATTCCTATTAATTCATCTTTACTATTAGCTACAGAGTAATCTAATTCTTTAGATAATTTATAAAGAGCTATTCCTCCTCCTGGTAAATATCCCTCATCTAATGCTGATTGAGTAGCTCTAACAGCATCATCTACTCTATCTTTTCTTTCCTTTTGTTCTACTTCTGTAGTACCTCCAACATAAATGGTAGCTATTCCTGAAAACATTTTAGATAATCTATCTTTATGTCTAACATCTATATTTTTTTCAGCATCTTCTATATTTTTTAAAATAGATTTTTTTCTAGCTTCTATTTTTTCCTTATCTCCTTTCCCTCCAGTTATAATAGTTTTTTTTCTATTGACTATAACTTTGTGAGCACTACCAAAATGTTGTATAGATATTCTATCAAAAGTATTACCTCTAAATCTATCTATGAATTTAGCTCCAGTTAAAATGGCTATATCTTCTAACATAAACTGTCTCATGTTAGATACTCCTGGAGGAGATACTATTGCTCCTTTTAATTTTCCTGTATTAATATTTTCTATAGCATAAGATAAAGCCATCTTATCTAATTCTTCCATGATTATTAAAAATGATTTATTATTTTTATAAGCATATTCAAAAAAAGATTGAAGTTCTTTAGCATTTGATACTTTAGTATTAGTAACTAATATTATAGGATTATCTAATACTAATTCAGTATCTTCAGCTCCAGTAATAAAATGAGGAGAAATAAATCCTTTTTCAATAATTGTACCTTTTATAATTTCAGAATAAGTATTTTCTGTTTTAGAATCTTCTTGGAGTACTGCTCCATTAATTCCTATTTTATAAACTGTTTCTCCAATAATTTGCCCTAATTCTTCATCTCCATTAGTTGAAATTATTGCTATATTAATAAGAGTTTTTAAATCTTCTATAGGAAATGAATTTTCTTTTATTTTATTAACTAATTGTAATAGACCTTTTTCTATACCTTTTTTTATTTCATTAGATTTATATCCTCTGTTTATTTCTTTTAAACATTCTGTATAAATCTTTCTAGCTAAAATAGTTGCAGTTGTTGTTCCATCACCAGCTAACTCTGCTGTTTTTTCAGCAGCTTCTTTTACTAATTGAGCACCTATATCTTCTACAGGGTCTTCTAAAAATATATCTCTTGCTACTGAAACTCCATCTTTAGTAATAATAGATTTGTTATATATTCTATGTAATATAACATTTTTACCATTAGGTCCAAGAGTAGTAGATACAGCATCAGCTACTGTATCTATACCCTTTTTTAATTTATCTTTTGCTTCTTGTTTAAATACAAGTCTTCTTTTATCTCCAAACATATTTTATTATTAAAGTATTGCTATAACATCTGCTTCTCTAAAAGCTACTAATTCTTTTCCCTCATGTTTAAAAATAATAGGATTAACATGAGGACTATCTGGTATTAATACTCTATCTCCTACTTTAATGTCTATCACATTTGTTCCTACCATAATTACAGCTCCTAGTTTTTTACTTTCAGTATCATCTAAAGGTGTAATACCATCTTCTTCCTCTGAAGATACTTCAAATGCTTTAGTTATATCAAATAAGATATAATTCTTTAATAATTTTTTTGGTAATTTTATTACTTCTTTCTCCATTTTTTTTAATTTAAATTTTAGTTATTGATTTTTTAGTTTTATATTTATTTAATTTCTTATCAGTATTAATATAAGGAACTTTTTTATCATAAAATAATTCTCCTTTTAAAAATTCTTTTAATTGATTATTATTTAATTTTTTTCTAATTTTATATTCTATAAAAGATTCATCTTCTAATCTTTGAGGTTTATTAGTATTAAATAATTTTAATATTACTCCTTCAACAAATTCTATTTCTTTGTATTCTATACCAATATTATTTATTTTAATATCCGATGCCAAGTTTTTTTTCATCTATTTTTTGTTTTATAAGTTCTTTAAAATTTTTATAAGAATCTTCAATTACTATTATTTCTCCATTAACTAAACTTAGTTCAGTCATTCCTTCAAAATACAAAGATTCTTCTATGGAACTAATTTCATCTACATAAATACTTTTTTTACATTTTTTTAATATTGGTGGAAATTTTTCATCTACCTTATAAATTCGTATTACTTCTATCTCCATTATTTTTAATTTTAGATTTATAATTTATTATATGTGCAATCATTCTTTTGTTTGGTACAAATTTACCAAAATTTTTTAAATTAACAATTTTAAATGTAGGAATATTATCTTTTTCTGCACTTTCAATAATAGTCTTTAAAAATTTAAATTGACTATTAATTATTATTTCAATTTCTTTTTCTGGAATATTATGTTTAGTAGAAAGTTTTCTAAACAATACTCTTATAAACTTCTCCTCCTGTTTTATCATGTTTGTATTATTTGTGATAAAGTATAATTTATACTTCCTGTAGTATTAGTTTTAGGGTTTATTTTAAAACCTGTTGTTGTGGATAATACATTATAAATATCTATAAAATAATTACCATTATTTAAAGTAAATGATAATACTGTTCCTAATCCTGTTCTTCCTCCACCACTATCATTTTGAGTTTTTTCTCCAAAGTTTAATATATCTATATCATTACCTTCTAATATTGTTATATCTATAGTGGTAACATCTAATCCTACTATTTTTAAATGAATACCCATACTTGTTCCTTCTATTGCATGAGCATTAGAATATATAATAGTTCCACTTTCTATATTAAGTTGTCCTTGTTCTATTTTCTTTGTTATCATAATAAAGCTATTATTTGATTATAAAAATAAGTATTGGTAGAATTAAGTTTATTACTATCTAACTTTAATAGATTATCGCTTTTTATGTAATTTATAGTATATTCTTTAATTCTTTGTAATGATGTAATAGTACCTGTATTATCATAATTAGCTACTTCTAACCCTTCTTTAGTTAAAGGATAATATACCATAGTATCAGTTTCTTCTATATTGGAATTAGGATTAATTGGGTCACATATTTTAGTTTTCATTTCTTTAAAAATTATCAATTGACCACCATGTTCTATTACCTTATTAGGAGAAAATATAACAATGTCTCCTTTAATTATTTCTTCATTATTTATGTCTACCATTTTCTTCAGCTTTATTATACATAATTACTAATCTATCAAAATCATTTATTTGTTCAAATGAATCCACAGAATTTAATGTTTCAAATACTTCTAATGGATTTAAATTAATAGGTCCAAAAATAGAATTTCTATCTTCAAAATAAGGATTCTCAGAAGATAATATTTTAGGTATATCATTTGATTCCTGGAGAAAGGGGGTTTTATAATAATAACTAAAATCTTCTCCTATTTTAATTATATCCCCTTTCATTGGTATTCCAGAAACATTGTCTTCTTCTCCTACAAATGTTTTATTTATTAATTTCCAATTCTTCATTTTCTATTTCAAAGTTAAATATTAGTGAATATTTTTTATCTACATCATATGGTAATAAGGGTACTTTCTTATTAATCTTTTTACCTTTAAGAAAGTACTCACCAGCATACTTCTTTTTTCTTAGAGAAGAAATAATATTATAAATTACTGGCATATTTAAATCAAATTGATTAGATATATCAACTTTAGAATCATAATCTAATATAATTTTATTTCTAGCTTCTTCTGGTACATTTTTATATTTATAATTCAAATATAATAAATATGATAATACATCAGTTTCTCTAGAAGTTAAATTATATATTGGTTGTAGAATTGTTAAATATTGTTTAAAAAATATTAAAGGTTTTGATTTTGCATTTATTTTCTTCTCCATTTTATTGTTTATTAGTGTGTTACTCTTAATTTTTTTATTTCCCGATTGAATATAAAAACTCCCTTAGATTTTATTTTCATAAAATTTTTATGTGATATATCACTTTATCTTATAGACTTCTATATACTTAGGGTACACATAATGTGTTTCTCAAATCCTAGCTATTCCCTTTGCTCAGCCCATAGCTGCTAGTCGTATATATTGTCTTTATAAGACACTTTTAGATTTTGTAGGAGAAAACCTCTGATGATATTTTAAACTCTTTCATCATACTAACCCTACGTCTGACCCACCACTGGTTGTTAAATAGCTTCTGGGTGATATGGTAAAAACTAAATTAGTTTTTGGACTAACCATAAATCTGATTACAAAACTAATAATAAAAAGTAATACAAATCACTTTTTTTATTGTTTTTTTATTAACAATTATGTTAAGTTATTGTAAATGAGAAAGAATAATTTTTATTCTCCAAAATATTCATGTACTGTATTACTAGAATAACCCATTGCTAATGCTAATGCTTTAAATATTCTATATAATTCATCCATAGTTAAATCTGAATTAAGTCTCTCTATGGTTATTTTTTCATCCCAATGTTTTATTATAATTTTAAATTTATTATTTTCCATGTTTATTAGTTTATAATGTTAAATACTTTTAACAAATATACATATATTTGTTTAATTAATTGAACATTAAGTTATATTTAATTGCTTTATTAATTTTTTAAATTCTGATTTATTTTTAACTATTCCTTTAAATACAATAGAATGTCCATCTTCATCTAATTGAGCAATATGTATTCCATGTGTTCCATTTTTAACAGTTTGAAGGTTAAAGTTTTGAAATTTAAAATATTTAGAAAATTTATCTTCTTTAATAAATTCAAATCCTAAACTTTCTATATCTTTTTTATCAAGATATTTGACTCTTAAACCATATGTTTGTTCATCAAAATTTTTTCTTGATATTTCAATAGGTGTAGCTTTATTCCATAGTTTGTTTTCATCTAACCATTCATATTCAAATCCAATATGAAATTCTTCTATTTCTGGTGTATAATATTTTTTTGTATTTTCCATAATTATTAATTTGAGTTTTTAATTCTTTGTAATTCAAATCCTAACCAAAATCTAGCTTCACATAAATATTTTAAACTATTTAATATAGAAAAATGTAATAAATCTTTAGTATGATAAACTCCATTAGTTTGTGTAATTTCTGTAGAACTTAAATTTATTTTTCTAAATTCTAAAATACCCATTAGGTTTTCTATTTCTTGTCTTAACCAATCTACTTTTTCTATGTGATTTTTATCCCCCCATAAATCTCCTTCTGAGTCATTAAAAGATACTTTATCATTTACATCACTAGTAGATTCTATATCTTTTATAGTTTTTCTTTTACCATCATTAGCATAAGGACTATCTTCTTTAAGTTCTCCTAACACTTTACCTAACCATGCTTTAGCTAAATATAGACTATCTACAGTTTTTTCTATTTCTTTGGAGCTAATCCCATACTCATAAGGAGTACCTTCATTAGGTATTACTTTACAAGGAATTGGTTCTAAATCTTTAGTCAATTGAGCTAAACCATCAATTTTAATTCTTAATTCTTTAATTTCATTTTTCATAATTTTTATTTTTATTTTATTATAGCTCAAAGTTACTAAAAAATATTTAATAAAATAATTTTTTATATAATTTTTTAAAATTTTTTTTGAAAAAATATGAATGTTGTTTTATTTGGAGTACCTACAAACAACCCCACCCCTACAGCGTCTTAGGGGAATAGTCCCCGTCTGACAATCTTAAACTTAATCGCTATGAAATTAACAAAAGAAAATTCTATAGTTTCCCAATCAGAAAAAGGAAACTTATACATTAGTCATCCTGACTTCAAAACTCATTTAAGATTTTATGCTTCTATTGAGGAGCTTCAATCTAATGCTGACTGGAGAAACAGAGTGGCTATCAGAGAAGGTAATGATAATAGTTTCTTTGCAGTATTAGCTAAGACTCCATTAACAGTATTAGACGTTTAACAGAGAGAGAGCATTAGCTCTTTCTCTTTGTTTAATTAATAGTAATCTTCACTAATACTTAGAACTTATGGTACAGACAATGACAATTATAGAGACACAAGAGATAGGTATTTATTGTGTTACTCTATTTAAATTACCTGATATGGTAATATATAAGGGTAGAATATTTCTATCAATAATTTATATTTGCCTTAATTAATATTTAGTATTAACTCTTTAAATTTAATCGCTATGAAGAAAGAAACTATTGTTTACATTGACCCTAGAACTGGTTGTGTAACTGTGTTTAATCCTAGAGATAGACACAATAAATAATTAATAATATTAGCTAACAGAAAATAAATAACTATTATTTAATTAATATAATTTGTTCTTGATTGAATGAATTACCCCTGATTAATTATTTAGTAGAAGAATTGACATTCTCAATAATGTCCTGTTAGTTAATACTTTTTATTTGGTATTATATTAAGTAACTTTTATAATACAATGTAAAGGAATGGGATTAACTTATTCTTTTTTGATGTATTATATAGAATTACTTAAATTTATCACTTAATTAAAATATTCTCACTATCAGGCTTGACTACTGAAATAATAGGTAGATAACTTCAATTGTTTTTAGTAGGGCAATTACTAACTAAAATATAATACTATGTTAATATTAATAGAAATGATTATCTTTATCTTCTTTATGTATGAGTGTATTAAATACATTGATAGTAATAAAGGAGGTTATAAAATAGTAGTGTTAGGTTTATTAAACTTTTTAATACTATATGAAATACATCCTAGTTATGGTTATACTATAGGATTGTATATATTATTGATAGCAATATCAAGTTTGTTTATATTTAAGAAATAAGAGTAAGTGATTTTAATTATATAGTATAATTATCATTTACTCTTTATTAATTTAGAATACTAATAATTTAGTTAAAATTAGTAGTTAATTTGTTTAAGATTTAGTTAATGTATTTCTTTAAATAAATGATGTAAGTGCTTGAAGGTCAACACACACATACCTTTTAACCACTTTCAAACATAACCAAAAATATCATTTTCTATTAAAAACTATAGCTTATTTATAAACTTTTAAAAACTAATTATCATAGTATATAACCTAATAATAAACAAAAATATATTAGTTGAAAATATTAAATATAATTTAAGGTCGATATTATATACCTATATAAAATGTAATACAACTCTAATTCTAAGCAAATGGAAACTAGAAAATGTAAAGTAGTAATGTTAGCTACTGATAAAGAACAATCACCAGAAAACTGGTTATTATTAAACAAAGATAAAAATACATTAGTCAAACCTTTAGCAGGTGGTGAATACAGAAGATTACAAAAAGAAGGATTTGTTAAAGTAGAATTATACATCTTATCAGATGAAGAAATAAAAGAAGGTGATTGGTTTATTGCAAATCAAGGAGTTCATAAATGTTTAGAAATAACAAGTGGTGATTATCCCTATAAAGTTGCTAATCAATATAATAAAGAAAAAATTCAATATCAATCAGAAAATTGGTTAGGAAATAAGATAATAGCTACTACTGATAGTTCTTTAGAAGTAATAAATAAAGGAATTAATCCAATTTATGAAAAATTACCAAAACCATCTCAATCATTCATAGAAAAATATATTACTGATTATAATAAAGATAATATTATTACTGAAGTATTGGTTGAGTATGAGTCTACTATTAAAGAAAGTAAATAATTTAAGTATTCTGATATAGATGTAAAAAATAGTTATAAACCAAAACTAACCAAAGAAAACATAATTACAATTCATCCAGTAAATAAGATATATAGTAGAGATGATATAATTAAAGCATGGGATGATGGTTATACAAATTCTCAAATGACTGATGTTAAAGAAGAAATGAAGCAAAATTGGATTAAAGAAAATTTATAAACTAAAACAATAAAAATTATGGGAAAATACACAGATTTACAAGTAGAACTAGAAAACGGAGAAGAAATTACAATAGAAAGAACTCCAAATTATGAAGAAGGAGGAACATCTCATTCTACTGAAGATTGTCCTTATGGATTTGATTCTGTAGAAGAACTTGTTGAACATTTAAACAACAAAGATTAAACATTCTACTATCTTAATAAGAAAAAAAGTACTAATAAAATTAAAATGCCAGATAATATAATAATAAAGACATTGGCAAGAGAATAACAATTATTTTAGGCATTATAGAATATTCTCAGTTACTATGATATACTATAGATTAATATTCAACAGTCTTTTTATCAGTGTAACTATAGTTGAAATTTAATTGAGAACTAAAGAGTAAACTATAGACACTTAAAATTAATTTTAATATTAACTAAAAACTAAATATTATGGAAAACAGTAAGAGAATTAAAACAATAAATGATGTAAAATCATTTGAAGATTTATCTAAATTTATAGATAATTATGAAGAAGAATTAGAAGAACCAAAATTAAAAGAAGAAATTATTAATAAAGGTACAGAACTTTTAAATGAAAAAATAAAAAATTAAATTATGATACTATCAACAAATATATTGATTTTCTTTTTTGTAATATTTACATTTATATTATTCATTTATATGGACCATATATATGATGAAATACAAGAAAGTAAAATAACTGGTTATAAAAATAAAGACATAAAATACTATTATATAACTATATTTGTTATTATTTTAATAATCATTATAATAAGTAAATTACTATTAACTAATCTAAATTAAACACTATGACAAACAATTATTTAGGAAAATCTATTAATATTTTAAAAGAAACTCCAATTAATAGAGAAATTTATAAAAAAGAAAAATCTGAAAAAAACAGATTAAAACAAATAAAATCTTATAATAATAAAAGATTTGAAAATAAAACAATTAAATCCTTTGATAACATAGGATAATTATTAACTATTAAAACTAAAAATTATGGAAAATTTATCAAATGTATACTATTCTAATTTAACATTAGATAGAAAAAAAATATCTTCTAAATCTATTAAAAAAATACAAACAGAAGAAGAAAAATATTACAAGTATGTAGGTATAATTATGGGAACATTAATAGTATTATCTATTGTATTAAATTATATAATGCCTACAACACCATTATAAATAACGCAGAACTAGTGAATTTTTTTAGCGATTAATTTATATCTAGTTTTGTATCTAGGCATTGGGAATTTGTCACTCCCAATGCTTTTTATTTTAACAATATTTAATTAAATATTTATTTTAACAGAAATCTAATCTCACCGAGAGTGATTGTAATAATACAAACTCCATGCAGATTTATAAGAAAGTAATTAATATATTCATTTAATTAATAGATGTCTCCTACATCTTTAAAATCAGGTAAAATCAATTAAAATTAATTATAAATCAATTAAAATCAAAAATTATGAAAAATGCAGAAAAAGTAATCGTAGAAAAAATCTATGCAGCAAAAGAAGGGAAAAATCAAGAATTTAGTACTCTTCAATTAAGAACCACTTGGGTTGAGAAAAACTTTTTAAATGACCTTTTGGGGTCTGATGGTTTTGAAAGAAGTAAAGTTGCCTTTCAATCTATTAAAAATTCTCAAATTGAAAAATTAGGAATCAAAGAAGGTTCTGATATAGGAAAAGCTTTGGGACAACCTATGAGAATCAAACATACTGAATCTTTAGATGAAGGTATGGGTTTTCAAGCTTTAATTAATCCAGAAACTGAAGAAGCAGTTACTTCTGGAGGTGCTCAAATTTACTTTAAACGTGAATTAGCTCCTGCTCATGAAGAAGATGTGTATGTATCTAGAGATACTGTAGAAGTTAATGCTACAGCAACTCCAGAATCAGTAGAAGAAAATCTTTAATAGATTTTTTTAATATATAATTAAAAGCCAGGGTCTTTATAGACTCTGGTTTTTTTATTAACTTTAAAATGGAAAAATTATGAAAACTATAAAAATATTAATACTATTTATAGTAACAATGCTTACTATAAATATATCAGCACAAGATATTGGTAAAAAATTAATATTAAATGATATTAATAATAATAAACAAGAACATACAATCATTGAAGAACAATACGAAAACTTTTATGATATAGGTATTAGATTTTTACTATTATCAGAAATTAATGGTAAAGCTTTATTAGAAAATATATCTACCATAAACTTTTTAAACCCAAATTTACTTATAGATAACTATATAGATAATGATAAAAATATAACAGCAATATTAAAAATACAAGCTGTATATGTTACTGACTTAGAATATGTAGTATTTAAATGTATTTACAAAGGAAAAATATCTAATAAAAATAATACTAACACATATCTAATTATAGATTTTAAAACTAATTTTGTAAGTATATGGAGAGATATGTGTATAAATATGAATAGTTCTGAAAATTGTCCAGATACATATAGTGTTGGATATGAAATTATAAAAGGAGATATAAAACTATAAATATAAAATAATAAACTATGGAGTTATATAAATTTGATAAACAAAGTTTAAAATTTAATAAATATAATATTAATAAATATATAAGAAACATAATAATTATTAATATTATATTTATTTTATTAATATTTTTGTCAATTAGAAATTATTATAAAACTAATAAAAATATAATATATTCTGAAGAATATATACCAGTAAAATTATCAGTTGATAATTTTTCCATAGTAAAGCTAAAAGCAATGTTAGAGTGTTTAAATATTAAACATTCTGACATTGTATTAGCCCAAGCTATATTAGAAACAGGTAACTTTAACTCTAAAATATTTAAAGAAAATAATAATTTATTTGGTATGAAATTATCTAAAACTAGACCTACTACAGCTTTAGAAATAAATAATAATCATGCTTATTATAAATCATGGCAAGAAAGTGTAATAGATTATGCTTTTTGGCAAACTACATTTTGTAGAAAATTAAATAGAGAAGAATATCTAAATTATTTAAATTCTGTTTATGCTGAAGATAAAGATTATAAAAATAAATTATTAAAACTAATTGATAATGGAAAAAGATAAAATAATAAAATTAATAGAAGATAGAATTAAATCTGAATATATTAAACATTCTAAAAGTATTGAAGATTGGTATAAAATAGCTGCTATTAAAATATATAATAATCTTTTTATAGAATTAGAAAAAAATAAAAAAACAAAAAATTGAAAATCTTATTGAAAAACATATTAAAATTTTGAATTAACGGATTGGCGGTATGGGTTTTGTAAAGGCTGACCACTACCGACTAATCGAAGAACAAAACTTAATTCAGCCTTTATTAACTATACCGCTTGTTATATGCTGGGCGGTATTAAAACGAAAATATTATGTCAGATTTTAAAGTAGGTTGCTCAACTTTAACGAGTAGATTATTTGCTGGAAAAGTTCTCAAAAACGGAATGTGGGGACAAACAAAGCACGATGTAACAGATAGTGCAGTTGGTGCAGTTGCTCAACATCTTTTACAGTTAGATGAAAAAATGCAGTTCACTTATAAAGGTGAGCAATATGAGATAAAAGTTGTTAAGGTTGCAGAAAAGTAGCCTTGCATATAACTCGTTTATATATCTGACAAAAGTATATCTATTATGTCGAAACCTATTGAAAGTCAATTAATTTACAAAAAGGTTTTATCCTTTACTTTGAAGCAAAAGATTATATTAATAATAATGAGGAAAAACTTAATTTAAAATATCTACAAAATAAACCAAAACAGAAATATGAATAAACCAATAATAAAAAATTATTTTTTAATACCTGGTATTAATAATTTATCAATAGAGCATGAACTTGATAAAATTATTAATTATTTTAAAATAAATAAAGAAGATATTAGAAATATTGAAAAAGATAATAATCATTTAAGAAATATTAGAAAAAAAATATGTTTCTTTTTATATAATAAAAATTATTCCTATAATGCTATAAAAGAAGTAATGTATAGAAAAACTCATGCTAATATCTTATATCATAATAAAACAGTAAAAGGTAGAATGGAAGTAGATAGAAAATATAAACAAGAAATAATTAATGATTATTTTAATATATATAACACATCATTAAGTACAATATTATGAGTAAACCAACTAAAGAATTTTATTTAAAGGTAAGACCTTATTTTATAATGTTAGGATATAAATTAGAAGTAAATATTTTAGATAATTATTATAATTTAATACTTTTATATTCTAAAGAAGGAGTATTATTAAAAATTTACTAATTATGAAAAAACTAACATTAATACTATTATTATTTACATCAATAAATCTATATTCAGCAGGACCACCTTGTCAACCATTTTCACCATGTTGGTGTATGCAAAACCCTCAACATCCTAAATGTATAAAAGTAGGAGTACCTATTAATGGAGGTATTGAATGGTTAGCTTTAAGTGGATTATTAATTGGTATTTATTATTATAAAAAACAAAAACTATGAGAAATAAAAACCATATATTAGATAATAGAAGACAGAGATTTAAAATATTATCTCCAACATATCTAAAAGCAATAAAAGAAATTCCTTTAGAAATACAAGAAAAAGTAAAGAAAGATATAGAAAAACTATTTAAAATAACTTCTAAAGATAAATTTAAAACTATTATTAACGAACAATATGATTAATTATGAGAAATTTAATAGCCATTAGTGGTAAAATTAATTCTGGAAAAAGTTTGATAGGAAAAATAATTCAATATTTAATTTATGCAGAACAAACAGAAAATTATAAAAAAAATAATGAATTTATATTAGAACTTATAAATGATAAAAATTTAAGTTATACACTTCTTGAAGAAACTATTAATTGGGAAATAAAACAATTTTCTACTAAACTAAAAGAAATAATTTGTATATTATTAAATTGTACATTTGACCAACTTGAAGATAGAGAATTTAAAGAAAAAGAATTAGGAGAAGAATGGTGGTGTTGGAAATCTATAGGTAATGATTATTTTCCTTTAAAAGATTATAATGATTCTACAGGTACAAAGCATTATAAATTAGTTAAACTTACTCCAAGATTATTAATGCAATTATTAGGAACTCAATGTTTTAGAAATATAATACATCCAAATACTTTTATAAATGCTTTATTTTCTGATTATAAACAAAATAAAGATTTATCTCCTTATGCTAATAAAAATTCATTTGATTATCCATCATGGATTATCACTGATTTAAGATTTAAAAATGAACTTCAAGCTATTAAAAACAAAAATGGTATTACTATTAGAGTTAATAGAATTACTGGTAATGTATTAATAGATAATGATACTCATACAATTACTGATTGGCAACATCCTTCAGAAACAGAATTAGATAATGAAAAATTTGATTATATAATAGAGAATGATAAAGATATTATTCATTTAATTAAAGAAGTTAAAAAAATATTAGTTAAAGAAAAAATAATATAAATATAAGATACTCTATTAGTTTAAATACTAAAATTATTATAAGGCAAATAATTGCAAAAGCACTTAAAATTCTCAACTGAAGCTGTAGTGCCAGAGATTAAATTTAGGGCAACCAGAAGTGGTTTTATAAGACTAATGTATGTTATAACTCTAATAACGAGTGTTCCCTTATAAATACTATTATAATAATTATAGAGTATCTTTTTAACAATATAAACATTTTATTATATGTAGTACAAAGAAAGTTCAGGAAGTTGTACATAAGTTAATTCCTGGTTATTTATTTATTCTGCTGGGATTTACCAGAATCAGGTTAAGAAAAATTTATAAACAAACATATAATAATTTAATTAAAATAATTATGAATATAAAAAATGGAAAAGAATTTTTAGAAGAATTTAATAAAGAAAAAGGTAATACTGATAGATTATATTATGATGGTTATATGATACAATTTGCTAAAAGTTTTGCTAAATATCATGTAGAAAATGCTTTAAATGAAGTATCTTTACAAAATGAAGAAATATTAGATAAAAATATTATTATAAATGCTTATCCTTTAAATTTAATAAAATAATATGGAAAAAGAAGAAATAATAAATATAGCAAAATCAATGGGATTTAAATTAGACTATGATAATTGGAATAATCCTGATAAAGGAGAATATTCTAATGGTGATTGGTTAAGATTTATTTCTAATAATGATTCTTTAGATGAACGAGATTTAAGATGGATTTGGTATAAAGATAATAAAGATGA